>Ga0065711_1027580_pt1 | contig 47914 bp, 30 predicted proteins | sample Hoacrofraction12_FD_59098 | JGI IMG/M metagenome (GOLD analysis project Ga0065711, IMG submission 59098) | Hoatzin crop microbial communities from Cojedes, Venezuela - Epithelial fraction 12 v2 (version 2) | ecosystem: Host-associated > Birds > Digestive system > Esophagus > Crop | place... | reverse complement strand
GAACAAACCCTATATTGTTCACACCTTGCACAGGAGATGTCCCCCCTTGGTTACCCCCCCCCCCCCCCAATTTCTGTATTTTGCTCAATGCCATCCTGCCAGGCTCTTCCATGATTGCACAGATCTCAAGGAGGGTTAACACACCTCGCAGAGAATATGATAAATTTAACAGCTCCAAGAAACCTAGCATGCAGTAGTTTCAGTAAGCTAACTGTACTGCAGAAGAGCCCTAATTTCATTTTATCTCTAACGCACATAGCTCAACACTGCTTTTTTGTACTGTTGACCCAGCAATGCCTGATACAGACTTTGCTTTAGTGAGAATCTGTAACTGTAAGCTAGGGTCTTCAATGTGCAAACTTAGTTATCAGCCCCTTCCGATTGACAGGATTGGCTTCTCTAATAGAAATCTATTTGAAATCTGTGCCCACTATAGCCTTAATTCCCTAGCAGACACTCTGAAATGTTATCAGGAAAGCGCAGCTTTCAAAAATTACCGAGAACTCCCATATTAGCCACCAGTTCATGTGTGGGTAAAGGACACAAAAAAAGGGTGAAGAAATTAGCTGTCTCACATGACTCAGCAGCACAGGTCATATATGAACTGGAGGGCCATCTAACCTTTCAGCCCATGCCAGACTCTTATCTTCCAGGCCAGGACACAAAGCCACATCCACTACAAGCCCTAAACAGCCTACAGTACACTTTTCAATGTTTCAATAATGCAGAATACAGACTTTTCAGGGAACATCTGTGATCAGCACAGCAGTTTTGAGCCCCACAGTTCTGTTCATTTGCCTTATGCAAAAACTCATTTGGTCTCCAAGGGCAGAAGAAAAGGAAGATCAAAGTCAAGCCCCACCACATATATCCCAGAAGAGACTTTGTCATAATCCCGTGTTCCATCATTTACCTTGAAGCATAGAGCAAACAAGAAACGAAAGAAAATTATGGCTTAACAGTGTACGCAATGAACAATTAGAGGGAACTCATCCAATAAATTTTTCCAGATATCACGTAACTTTATGGAAGACACAGTTAACCCTGTCTCCTACAGTCTGCTCATTAGAGACATAATATTTAATTACTTCTTGAAGCCTTGATGGCAATCCATTCTGAAGGCTTTGTACCCAGAAGGAGAGTTTCTCTCCTCATCATCCATAAAGTCATCACAGAGTTCCAAGACCTTTTGTTGTGGTATACAAGAGTAAAAGAAACATTTGGGGAGCAATGCGATCATCATGCCTGATACTCTCCATTCCTTCCCAGATCTTTACACTACGTTTTGCTGAGTAAAGACAGTTCTGTTTACTCTTTGTATGTCTGAACTCCAGTCCAAGAAGAAAGCTTGCTGCAACTCATGATCAATCACAGTTATGATGCCCATACAGTCCAAGTTATGGTCTAAGCATCAATGTCAATGAAGTATAGCTGACTTGTGTGGTGTTTTAGAAGAAGAAAAAAAGAAAATTTGAAAAGAATGGGAGAACATTTCTCGAATTTGAAAACCCTAGATATTTTTGTGCATGTTTTATTCCTGTTATATACCTCTGTCAATACTAGAAATCTTTGAAGATCTGTGTTTTCCATCACAAATATTTTTAAATGAAAAAAAATGGCACCAAGTACAGAATTGCCATTTATGGGAGCAAAGAGAAAACTAGTCTAGAACTGTCAAATCATTGCCTCTTCTCTTTGCAGGTATACCTGTTAAATCAACAGACTTAAGAAAGCTGTTGAGTAAGGTAGCAAAGCGCTAATTTTTTCCTTATTTTCAATTGCTTAAAATTCTGCTAGGTTTGTGCTTAAAAGTATGCTGAAAAGAGAACTGCATTCTTAATTTTAACTATGACTGTCTTTCCACCCAAGCAAAAGCTATCAGATTAAACTTTTTAAAAAGGTAGGTAAATAGTACAGAATTCTTCTCACAATAGGTCAACTACAAAAGGGAACAGATCCGAAAGCACGTTGTTGTAATGGCTAGTAGCATGTTATCTGAGACAGCCAGTATGACAAAAATGCTGATATCAAGTTATTCATTTAAATAACAAATGAAGAAAAGGTTGCTAGTATGACACCACATGTACCTGTGATGGTCAGGGGTTAATCAGACTGAAGGAAACAGCTTGGGCTCTCCATTGTGCTTGAGCTGACAAAGACCACAGGCAGCATAGAGCACAGTAAGAAGCAATGGGCATGCCAACAGGACAAAAAGGCCTTATGTAATGTTTAGGCTGCTGGCAAGTTTAAGACAGAATAGTTCAGAGAAAAGAGACTTGGCTCTGGGATTTCAAGGCCGGAAGATACTTGCTATTTTGAGACATGGCACTTTGTTCCTTTAAAGTGACAATTTGTGCTTTCGCCAATATTAATAAAAAATAAATTCCAGATGGATTTATTTTTAAAAAATTATAATGATTTCAGATTTATATAGTTTCATGATAATAGTGAGAATAATAGATAAATGTGTATTTAAAAACTACATTTAGATAGTTAAACAAAAGTATCATTTCTAATATTACAATTTCACATTACTTCTCCATGCATCAAGCTCCAGTCAGAAAAGTAAGTAATCTTCCCGTTATAACAAAACTATCTGAAAGGTCACCCTTTCCCCCAACTATGGCTAAATAGATTAAATCTCCTCAGTCTAGTATTACAGCCAGAGCAAAGTGTTCATGATCAATCCAATTAAAATGGTAATTTCAGAGGGACTGGCAGCTCTCCTAAACTGTAAAGTGGTCTAGTTTACCTGAAATCCCATGGCACAAGGTAATAATACGGGATGTTTGCTGTTTTGTCACCTTGTTAATTTTCCGTGATGTTACATTGGAACACTTGCACAAACACAATTGCAGATAACACACACACAGCAAAAAAAAGTTAAAATATTTAATTTTAATACAGAAAATACATCACTAAGATCCAGAGATCACTGCAGTATAGACCAGTGAGAGCACTGTATTAATCACAAGGAGCTCTGATTCAAAGCTATTCTGCTTGCCAAAATGAGTGTCTTGTCGGGTAAAACAAGATTACCCAGCCCCTTAGAATAAGTCATTTGAATTACATCATTATTTTTTGCTCTTGCAGAGTTTGATAGTGTAGCAGACCCTGATGCAAAGCTTTGCCTCTAGCTGCAATTATATAAACTTCACAAGTTTACCACAAGTCCTCCTGAATGGTTTTGTGATAAGCCATAAGCATAAACCGGTAAGCAATTGTTGTTACAGAGATCTACTAATAGATATTGCTCAGAAACAAAGACAGAAAGACAGAAAGACAGAAAGACAGAAAGAAAATGCTGTTCACGTTCATCATTGATGCACAGGGCATTTTAAGGAACTTTAAAGGGAAATTGTCAACCTGAAATTTCATTTCCTTCTGATTACTTCAGACATACCCAGAAGCTAAAAAAAGGATGAAGATCTCTGTTTTTTTACCATTCCCTCCACTCCTCAAACCTTCTTTATTTAGCTTGTGAATCTACTTTGCAAATTTGACTGTCTCTGCGCAGTTCCATGTTTTGTGGATGGCAAACACCATGTCATGGAGCTCTCTGAGGCTGAACACTTCTACAGACACTTTCCCTGGCTATGCAGAAAGCAGCAGAGCAACGTGAGAGTTCTAAGACATTGCAGTCAAAAAACAAACAGTCATGTACTCAAGGAAAAGTTAAGATGGTAAGTGTCATCTAGTTTGTTACTGTTGTTCAAAGTCTACTAAAAAGACCTTTCAGAAACTGTGCTACTAAGCAAGTGGAAAAGCCTCCCAAAAGACACTAAGATTTTTTCAACATCATCTTCTAAGTAATGCACAGTTTAGAGGTTGCTGCATTGCACTTAATCCTGAAGGTGGTCCAATGACACAACTGCAAGTTCATGAACATCATTTTGAAAGTCAAATCTCAGCCTTGCTTACACTCAGTTTCTGCTGAGACTGGAGCCCGGCTAGATGTACCCATCTCAGCCTTCAGCTAAGCAGCTGAGACCAGTAGAGCTGCAAGAAAACAACTCTTCAGTCTGGACTGCAGAACCCTTCTGAAAAGCAGAGCAAATATTCAATTTGCTACCTTGCACTGCAATCAGCGCTGCTACGGCTAAAAGTGCCCAAGCCAACTCAATGTGATCACACACTAAAAACTCTTATCAATATAGTGTTCACATACCATTGATCTTCAAATACCTAGAAAAGCAGTGATGGCAGAGGTCACTCAATCGGGGAGCGGGGAATTAAAAAGTCTAAAGGAATCTGTGCCAATTTGCTAAGAGAAGGTGTGCAGCCAGCATATCAAAGAAATTGCAGAACCTTACCTTTTCAATGGCACCAAAGGTAAAGGTAGTAAAAAAAGGCTTTTATTTTCTGTTAAATCTCTTAGAAATCTAACTAAGCAGTTAGCGATGTAAAAGTAGAAGGCCCAAAACTAATGGAAGTTACTGTCTAAATCCTTTGTAAAATTCAGTAGGTCTTAAAGTCAGCTCTCACAAGTGACATTATATTTCACAAATCCTTTAGCTGCTTTGTTTAGAGATGTTCTGTTTGACTGTTCAAGAATTGCCTGAAACATTGGGTGTGCTCTTGAGTTAAAGACATAAAGACAGAACTCTGAGTGATACACAAAGTAGAACAAAGCAAAGAATTACTGTCCTGGTAATACATGAGGTCCTTAGTTTAGGACAGACACATCAAGAATACACCTCCTAAAACCACTATTCACGGCTTTCAGCAACCTTTTGGCTCAAAAGGCCTCCAAAGAGTCCAGTGTAAGAAACCAACCTGCTTCTGATTCTTAGCACCACTATTTTTTAAGATGCAGGTGCTGGGGAAACTGAAACACAACAACCTTGACAAAATACACACAAAAGAACAGGAAACTGCAGAAGGAACAGAGGAAAAGTATGCAAAGGAAAAACGAACTCGCTGTGTCTTCAGGAAGTCTTAAATACTCTGATAGTAGTAATAGGCAAATTCTTATTTAAACCTACCCAAAGTAGCAGATCTACATTCAGCATCTGTTCGAGCAATGACAAGAATGGAGCACTGGAGATGAGACTATCTAGGGGACAGAAATGAGAACACAATGTTTGTTTTGGCATGGAAATTTGGGATGTTGCGTAGCTAAAGAAAGTTGGTGTGCTGATGTGACATTTTATTGGCTGTGCTACTTTTGTGGTGGTTGGCCTTGGCTGCAACTTTTACATATGTATGAAAGTAACCCCCGCCTCCAACTCTCAAAGTAATTAAGTGACCCAAAAAAGATTTCTGCATCTCTGTGTTCCCTTATTACAGCAAGATCTGCTGCTGTTTCTATTAGTACAAACCCTGTGTGCTGGTAAGAGCACGTGGCCAAGCTTCCAATCAACCGAAAAATTACAGGAGGAAACAAGATATTCTTAGGCGGATTATAAAATTAAAAAGCTCCTGTGGGAGATCTTTTTAAAGTATTTTTTTTCTTGCAAAAGAAAAAAATTACCCTTTCTTCTGTGTAGCAGGAAGATACAGCTGTAGTTAAAAGCAGGAATTTTAAGTGTATCACAGGGTTTAGACAGGATTTTTCTGGCACGTAAAGAATTTTCTCTTCTTTTTTTCTGACAGTAACTTTCTTTGCCAATTTTTTTCTTTTAGAGTTTATAATTCCCTGAGTTACCATGCTTTCAAGTGCTGTGCTGGGTATACTTAATTATTCCTGTGTCTATTTGGACTCAAGTATTGATAAAGATTTGACTGTTTTGAAGTACCCTTCATTTCTTGTACTGCTACGTCTTTGCAGACCTTTGTTGAAGTACATTTTCCACATAGAAGCAGAGAGCCTGAAAATGTGATTTCTGAGATTATTCCATGTTTTAAGAATAATGTAAACACAATCATCATGCCTGCCTTCAGTATTCACCCAGGATTTAGAATGTTTGCCAGTTGGAAAACAGGAAAAGACAGGAGAGGAAATGGATTGAACAGAACCATGAAGAAAGCTTTGCCAGCATTACCCAGAAAGCATCCTCAGATCTCAAGGAGCCTCAGAAAAAAATGAAAATCTAAGCAAAAATATAATAAAAAATGGTGCTATAGAACCATGTGGATTTGGGGGATAAAACCCAACTAGTCAATTTGGATTCAGACCAGAATTCTCAGAAAAAGTGTTGTCATTGAGTTGAGGACCAAAGACCATAGTCAGTGATGCCAGCAGACAAGCAGGGGATGAGAAGAAGGCAGCTGTCATTCACCACACTGGTGTGGATCTGAACTTACAACACAAAGACTAAGAGACTGAAGAGATATTAAATGACTTTTTATGGGGTAGGTAGATTTCTACCAATGATATTCAAACTCATCGATCAAAATTTAAGAAGCAGTGCTTCTCTTTTGTTAACAGCAGGCCTAAGCCACCTACAGACAAAACATTGGAGTGAAACAACAAATGAAATATTTCAGGAGCTACGTTTCTGAACTACATATCATTCATAACCAACCTAGCAACATTATTGTTTCAAGGCAGGCAAAAGGATGTCTTTATAAAATATGTGGCCAGATACCCAAAAGCTCCTCCAGTTTTACTTCATGCATATGGCCCTTCAGCACTATAATTTATATTTCTACTGCTTACTTGCCCAGATGGGTTTTTACAATATCATTCTCATAGCTCTCCAGGTGTTGCAAATAAATAAAACACTTTATTTCAGGGAGATGAGAACAGGATAGGTACAAGTGAAAGTTGCCAATTCACATATTTTAGTCACAGCCATTACAGAAATGCATTGCAATATTATTATTAAGCATGCCAAATGATTCTCTGTATTATTCGAAAGTCATGGAAGACGAGTAAACCGCAAAAACTACTTTCAGTAAACTACTGAAACCAACAGTTGAGTGCAGTTAATGATTCTGTCACTGTGTCAAATTCAATAAAGAAACTTACAGAGTATTAGCATTAGAATAATAATTTTCCCAGCATGCCCTACGAGATATACTGTGCCACTAATATTAACAACAACCAAAAAAAAGTGCAAAAGATTCAATGAGTTTCTACGTGACTAAATGGCCATCTCTTTGCAGAGATTCAGGAAGCAGAAGAGAGTCTAAAATTCTTTCATGAATTATTTGTTGCAAACTATTTATGACGCCTAGTCTACAGTATATTAATTAGTCACACAACTACTTCAGAATGGTAAAGGATGGAGCATGTGAGAAATGCTCCTGAATCCTCAGCAGTCTCACACAAAGTGGACTCTGCCCACAATCACGAATTCTCCTGGATTACTGGGAGAATATTAAACACTCCCATCTTATTACGAGACAAAACTCACTTTTAATGTAGATGCTGTTCTAATTGCTTGAATGTACTTCTTCAGACATGAGACTGGTTTTGTCCACTAAGGTCTAGATCCACAGAAATTATTTCAGAGGTGCCCAAATCTCTTTGTACACAAGCCCCAAGTGATTAAATGACTTGGTGCTCTTCAAGTTCTTTAGTCCATATTGTAGTTAACAAAATAAATCCAGTAGTATTATTCAAATCCAGATACCCATACAAACAATTTACTACCATTTTTAACTGAAAAGGCATAGCGGTATATTACCAGGGAGAAATGCAGACCTGAGAATCATCAAAAAAATTCAAACGTTTCACATAAAGCCTACCATGCATACAGCTAATAAAACCATCTGTGGCACTTCAGAGCTGTAGACCTCAAAGGACTGTAATCTTATCCTGCAAATCTGTTTAGTAGTCGATAAAAGTGTGGATTTGGACAGAAACCTAACTTTTGAAACCTTTAGCTGAAATTAATAAATTACATATAACTGTAAACTTGATCAAAAAGTCAAGTGTTCAAAAGAAACTCAAAGTGTTCATAAGTATAGGAAGAAAGCAAAAAGATTAGATTCAGCCTTAAAATATATGATTTAACAGAATTTGCAAAAATTAATCTACATGTACATGCATTTCCATTAGAGACCACAAACAATGCTAACTCCTTTCAAATTCTCTCCCCCCTTGCTTTTGGAAAGAAGAGTCAAAAACTTAAATCTAAAATGAAATTAGGCAGATTCTTTCCTAAGTAGGCAGCTAAGGTTTGGACAGAAAAAGTCAAAGCTGTGAAATAAGACATTCAAAGGTTGAAACATTAATAAAGCCAAAATCACCTGAGAGGTATTAATCCCATACACTGTTCAAGTGTCATTCCTGAAGTTGCATACCCTTGCCATTTATAAAATGATATATAGATACCTTTTAATATACATTTGTAGATACATGCATACACATAGTAATACAGAGTTACCTATGTCCTAGGGTCTTCATGCTGGATTACATCTGGCCTCAAACTTGCAAATGAGCAGTCTTCATGTCCTAAACCTGTGAGAGAAAGTAAACAGAGAAACCTTGGCATGGAGTTTTGTACCCACGGTGTCTTCTAAAGAGGAGTACCATTATTATTTATTTTTCTGCAGTGTCAGAAGTTGGAGGGAAATGTTTGGGTTTTTGTTTTCAGAAAGAAGACTAAAAATAAGCCTTCAGAGGGATTATAATTTAAATAGACAAAGAGAAGAAGATGCTATACAAACCACAGAGCAGTGAGACGTACAAACACGACTAGCATTTAAATGTTTATGGAATAGGGTTTTTTCATGGTAATATGAGAGAACTCATGTCTTTTTTTAAGGGAATAAATGCTTCTTTTAAGCAATGCTAATGCTTAACACCAGGCCAAATGAATATGTGTTTGCATATCATGAGTATTCAGTCAATTGTATCATGCAATACAGTGGAGCTTTCTACACTATTATTATCACACTTGCCATTGTACTTTTACATAACACGTAAACACAAAGAGCTGGCTTAAAAGAAACAAATTTTTGTTCCATTTAACTAAGCATATTTAACTAAGCATATTTACCAAGATTATTGGATTTTGACCAAATTGAAAATTATCATTATTCTAATTCCTCTATTCCAGTGCCAAAAATCACATCACATGATGGGTAGCGTGGCAGTGTGTCTTAAAATATTACATCTTTTTTTTTTCCTTTGTTCCATTTAGCATTCCTGAAAAGAAGTTTGCCCCTGTAGGGTGCTGGTATGTTTGAAAAGAAATGGTAATTCAAGAAGATAGGAAATGAATAGATGATTCAGCAAAGATACCTCCTTACCTTTTTTTCCCATATTACACACTTAACATTCCTTGAAAGAAAAATAAAAATATCCTGTACTTACAAGTGTAACACTGCTGTCTACCACAGTGGAAGTTTCCCCACAGTCTAACAATGACACTGCAATTAGACTAGAGCTTTTTCTTAAACAAGGCTGTAATTAAATCTGAATGCCTCCAACATCCACTCCTTTTAAAATGTACTTGGATACTGTCTATAATTACAAGCAGGTATCTGGTATTTCTTAACTTGTCACAGAGGGCACACAATAAAACCATGTCTTACTATACTTAATTTTATCACATCAGTTTGCAACTTTCAGGCCACCTTGTATTCTGAAATGATTTCTGTGGTTTGTCAGGGAGTCTTTATGAACTCAGCACCTACAAATTGGCCCACTGCTGAAAACACTTTCAGTGATTCAGAGGTCATTTCTTAATTTCTGGGCAGGATGAGAATGGAGAAGATACACACTTATGCTTTCAGAACAGGGATACTTCAATCATTTCTAGAAAATTAGGAATGACATGTTTAAATATTACTGTGCAGTGTTCTTCTCATTGAAAAGATCATAACAGTATTCAAGTCATTCTAGCTTTGCAAAGCATAAAATAGTCTAACGGTTGCCTTTTGGCATAATGCTCATTATGACAGTATTCGTTCACAAAGGAAAGGGAAGATTTTCCAGAATCATTTAGGAACCTGATTTCTATTGAATCTATTAAATGTTAACACTGTTTTCATACAAATCCATATTTATTCCTTTCTCACTCTTTCTTTGAAGGGTCCAGATAAGAGAAGGTCACACAACTGAGACCACTGCAGTACAGGCATCCATTGTGAGCTTTCTTTTTTTCTTTTTTTTGTCAAAGGCACTGTTACAAGCAATCAGTGTCTGTGGGCATGCAGAATGAGAACAACTCTTCAGGGGTGGCTGGACACACTGCATACACACACGGCTGGTGCAACTGGGCAGTGAACTTGATATGGTCACTGTACGTACTCTGCATGATCTCCAGAGCTTCAGCAAAGGTTGTGTTCCGAAGAGCTTGTGCCAGCACCATGCCAGAAATCACATCCAGTTTAAGACCTGACTGCTGTACATTCATGAGTATCTCACAGAATATGATAGCTAAAATTATAGATGAACTCTGCACCCTCCCAATAAACCTTACAGTAGGAAGTATTCAAGGAATTCTGCTTTAGGCAAGGCCTGCCTGGTGAAGCCAAGAAAATAGTTTATACATTTTCCAAATGTCCCTTTCTCTCTTCTAAGTTGCTATTTCTCCTTGAGACTTTCACAGACCCAGGGACAGCTTCAGACTCCTCTCCTGCACTATGTTTATTCAATACAGAGACAGTTACAGCATTGTGTGACTGTTCACAATGAGCCCACAAGACTTGCATGTTAAATATTGTCTAACAAATAATCACAACAAGCCATTCACCAGGAAAAGAGTGAAACAACTGAAAAAAAATCCCATTTGAAAAACAACTGATAAGCTGTGTGAAAGTATTATCGCATCTCAAAGGACCGTCCATAAATAGGAAACTAAATTCACCACTTGTTCCTTGAATTAGTGGCTCAGCTCCAAGAGATATATTAATCAAATTATTCTAGAAAGGAAATAAGAAGAGTCATTTCAAAATTCAGACAGAGATTCAAGACACTCTTAGTTACGAACTTCTCATCTTTACCTGGTTTCACAGTAATTTCCTGAGTTAATATTCACTGAAGACTTTCTCCTACTTCAATTGGCCTTGAGACACATTATAAACACATAATATCTAATCCTCTGACCAGTTAGCTTCTCATTTCCTTTGTATCTTTGTACATCACTGACACTAATGGTTTTAGAGTGGTACAAAAATGTGCTCGGTGAAATGAGGCTGAGGCTCGGAAGACCATTGCTGTGCTGGTGTCAGGGGCTCACTGCTGAGGCAGGCACCTGGAGCTGAAGGGAAGACACAGATTTTCTGATTAGGCCCAAAATACATTTAAAGACTCACTGATGCTATAACATCCATAGGAAATGGAAAAGTTTCAGTATATAGACAAAATGTAATTATAATTAAAAAACCCTCACAACTCAGTTTTTACTTTTTCATCAGAATGTAGCTAACCCACAAGTTCAGGTTTACTTGAGCTTGAAATGAAAAAATCTTCAACCATTCCTTTGTCCAGAACAACCCCCTTCCCCTCTAGTTACGTTCAATGTTCTCATTTCACTGTGGTGGATCTGCCTTCAGCAGAGCACTGCTCCTGCATACAGCCAGGATCATAACGGAGAAGAAAAATGTAGTTGGGAAGGAAGCTTTAGTTTTTAATGAGTCACTCCACTGGAGGTTAGAATAAAGTCAAGACAGACAAGGAAACTAGAGTTATCCTGAGCAGAAACATTACTTTATCATTATCCCGTGTTTCCAAAAATATCATAATTCCATGAATACAAGAACGCATTCAGACAGAAACAAAAAGAAGGAAACAATTCTCTTCAGATTGCTGTTCATGTAAAGTCATTGATGTGACTGGAGCTATAAAAATGTAAAATTTGACACCTTTGTAGGAGAATTGGTCTGGAGGCTGGCGAACTGAAAGAAACCCTGAATGTTTGGTGCACATTTTAAGGAAAAGCACAGTGCCAAAGAAGAGGTGTGATTGTGTCAGGTATGTGATTTGTAGTCACAGAAGTACAAGCTTTGCCAGAAGCCTTAGAGGCATTCTTGTTGTTACCGTTAGACGGGAGTTCACTCTGAAGGTTCAAAAAAATATTTATATAAAATACCAGCCTCCAAAGTAAAGCCTCACCTGCATCGAATTGTTTTACAGCTTCCTCCCCAAATTTTGTTCTCCCAAATGCATATGTACATGCAATTCCCCTCCACATACAGTGTGATGTCAGCCAGCAACCAAGCGGGGAATGAGAGATGGACGACGTCATTCCCATTCGTCTTTGTGTTGATCTCTTGAATAAACTGTTATTTTCTCTAGCACAGCATAGCATCCACATTCCCCCAAAGGAGAACATGGTGTATATCCCCATTTCATGTACACTTGCTAAGTTTCTTAGTGCAGATTGAGCAGAAAAGCTGGGAGTGTGCAATTCTTTAATCCATTCACCTTAGCTTGTGGCTGAGTTTCTCTTCCCGATCATTAAACTGACTTGTTTTGGTCCGTCAAGAAAAAAACCTCAGTAACGTACAGCATGTGTGTTGAGTCACAACATAGCACAGCTCTGTGTGCTACTGATGGTTACCCAGTGACCTGCTCCTGCCGGTGCCTTCGAAACTCTTTTCCAATGAATCTTCTCTTAAGTAATCACTCTGCCAAATATCAGAGTTCTAGAAGAGCTTTGGTTTTAACAAAAGGTCAAACAAAATTGCAACAAAAACCCTGGAGATACATGCAAAAGGTCACTTAAGACAAAGGGTGTTCCCAGGTGAATACAGGTTTCACTATAGTGTGTATTTCAGAGAAAAGCAATAAATCATGCTCTGAAATAATGCTTGTAATTTTCTGTGCGCAGTCACCTCTACACCCAGTAAACGAAACAGCCGCATCCAACTCTGTCATTTGCAGACTGTTACTCAGGCCTCCCAATAAAACACTATTCCACAACTGCATTACTTACGATGGCAAATAAAGTTGCAACATGATGATGCTTACAGAACAGTAGTGGCCTGTTTACATGAAGACCTGGCCTCAAGAAATGTATTTTCAGTTGTATGCTGGATGAGCATTTCACAGTGAATAATTTATTTGATTAATTTAGGGTCATCACTGGTTTACAAAATTCCTTTGTGCTGACTTCTGTGGCTGCTTTGTTCATTATTTGAAGTTACAGAGCAGATGGTTTGTTCACATATATTTCTGCCTAATGATTGCTCATAAACTCTCTGTCCTGGATAGTGCTTTGAATACTTGCTATGCAGGCTCTGTGACTGGATTTTTAACTCACAGAGTGCATGGACTGGATTCCCAACTCACTTCTTTTTTTGTGTAAGCTAACTAAATGTTTTCCCAAACCACAGACTGTCTTTAAGAAAGTGAGGGTGAAAGTGTCTGGTTTAAAACAAAGCTTCTTAAATATGTGTGCAACTTTCAATCTCTGAAGCTATGAAAATTCAGACATTTATGTACAGATACTAAAGTACTTGACTGGATCAAAACCTGTATGCAAAGGAACTGATTGAATTGTCTACAAAACAAAACAAGACTCAACAAAACGTTCAGAAAAAGCAAGCAAATGGAACAAAAGACGTACATGAACTAAGCAAAAACTGATAAAAATTTTACTGTTCTTGCCAGGAAAGGGTCAGAGTTGGTCCAACAGGATGCCACACTTCTAACAGGAACAATGACAGCTCTCCTAGATGCTGATGAACCCTTCGAATGAATGGCATCAGTTTAATCCAGGTGAGAATTTGGTCAAATTGGCTGTTGTTGAACTATATGTAAAATTGCTGTCAAAAACCCTGGCAAGCATGATTCCTCAGTAAGTCCGTATAAGAACAAACAACAGCGATCCAATCAGGCTTACATTTTACTGCTAATGATGTGTTTATAGATATTTACCTCTGCAGCAGTTTCAGAGTCTGTATCTTGAACTGCTATTAATGCCTTTCTTCACTGATTAATAAAGAGTGAAGCTATTCAGAGAGTGAAGCTATTGAGAGGTATGGCTTCCACTCGTTTTTATACCAGTGTAACATTGCCATCTACAGGACTTACAGCACAGATGCTCTCCGTTACGTGAAGACTAATATTACAATGAAGGAATAGAAACCACTGAAGTAGAAAATGTGTCTAAAATTAGCCCTGTTTGATCAGCCTGACAAACTGCTATTTTACAAATTATCCAGTAATAAGATGGCTAACCAAAAAAAGCAATATATTAAACTATTGTCTAGCAAGCTGTAAAGCTGAGGGATTTCCTTTAATATAGCTGAATTTTGCATTAGTACAAAAAGAAATAATTATTAAGTACAGGAGCTTCTGACTTAGTTGCTCATCAGAAATTGACAAGTTATGTTTTCATATTTTCATACAAAAATTTTGTAATTTTCTATGCTACAGATGATTCAGAGAAGTCTTTCTCAGCATCTGTCTGTTTTCTCAGCTTTGAAAAAGGATTTATGCAACACAAATTGTTATTCACCACACTAGACTATGGATATCCCTTCACAAGTACTAAAAATACTGTCCAGAGAGCTGAAAATGCAAACATGCAAGTGCTTAATTCTAGGCAGCTGCTTAATTTTAACCCCGCTGTTTAATCTCTGTCCTAAAGATGTAATATTTGTGATTTTCAAGATGGCATCGATTCATTTAGAGATCTTAGTCTTCTAGAATTAACTCTGAAGCTGGTTTCACAACATTTAGCATTCTTCTAATGAAAGAAAAAGTTTTCAGGGCTCAAATGCTGTGTTAGCTGACCAAGCACCTCAAGAAAACCCACATATGGGGGTGAGGCACACTGAATTAGGGCTGCTTCATTGAAATCCCTTTAGTGCAACAAGGAAGAAAACCAGAATTAAATAGTGAATCAATAAGTACTCAGGAAAAGCTGGAGAAGTCATAAGAGGCAGCTTGAATGAAATAATCTGATTGAAAGTGTGATCTTCGATATCAGAAAAAGTGGTTATTGACTTTAATTCAAGGAAAACAGAATGCTGCAAGATGTTATCATTTTTGAGAATCAAAGAAAAAAAGTAAATCAGAGGTGAAAAGAATCAGCAGCATAAATACAGACAAGAGATCTCAAATTTGAGATGGACATTTTCTATATATGCAGAAAAGCCATAAACTTTAGTACACTAAGATGGGTCTCTAGTTGTTGGAAACCACTGGACTGATTTTGCATCCTTAATTTATAACTAGGAAAACAACTCCAGAGCCAGTTGGGAAAAAGAAAAAAAAATCACATTGACCCAAGATGAACATATTTTCATTTTTCAGTTCAGTGGCCAAACTAGAAAATCAATTATGTTCACAAGTGCAGCTAGCCATTCTTCGTCCAGCAGAGACATTTCTGGAGTAGAATGGGGAGGAAGGGGTAATTTTCCTGCATGCAGAGGCACATTCTGGTTTCAGATTTTTCTTCTGGCAGCTTCACAGTGGTTTAGTTAAGCCAAACAGATGACAAAAATGCTGATTTATTTCTGTTTCAAAACTGGCTGTCTTCCATACTTAAGGATAGTAATAAGGCTGTTAGCAGGGGGTTGTCAGTATTGAGATATTAAGAGCATTATGAGCCTTTGCAGATTGAGTTGATCTCAGTTAATACTTGACATCAGCAGCTGAGCTGTGAACAGACAGCATCTGTAAGAGTACTGAAGATGTTGAGGAGGGCACAAATTTATATCTTAACCTGCCACTTAGTTTCCCCCATCTGACTCTGTATTGTTGCAAGCAGCTGGTATAACACTACAGGTTTAGAGAACGATTCAGAAGAAACTCTTAGCTCTGCCACAGCCAAGAATTGACAGATCTGTTTGGAGAATATCCCTCTGCAGTGTGGAGTTCTGGGAGTTACAGCGATGATGAGATTTGTCACTATAGCAGCTTTGACAAGGACACTGTCAGTAACCACCTTCTTACTGACACAATAAACAGCAAGTGGCTATCTAGGTATGAATCCTTAGATAACCATGGTAGTAGCCTAGGTCGTGATAGCTGGAGGATATGGGGGTGGCAGTGCTGTTCTCCCTCAGTAAGGCTCTGCTGTTACTAAATTAACAGTGAAAAACAAAATAATAAATTAGTGTCTTGAGAATGCTCATTGAGTCTTTTCAGGACCATTTTATTGCCCTGCCTAAAAACTCGAGCGCCTATTACCAGGAATGTTGTTGGAAAACAAAGTTTGATTTCAGGTTTGTGTTGATTGCAATAATTACACTTTACATGCTGCTTAAGAATCACCAGTTGCCTAACAATTATTTGTGAATGAACTTCCATCTCAGAGTATATTTCTGTGAATGATACATCTCAGAATTTTGAAATTATTTTCAGAAGAAAAACATTTTAAAAATTATTGTTTGCCATTGTATGGCACTCTCTGATTTTTGCAACACTTTTCATTATGCTATAGAAGCAGGAATTATGTATTAAAGAGGGGCTAAAATCCTCTAGGCTCTAGTTTGCACTGTTGTAGGCACTCAAAAATACTCACTCAGAGACAGCCGCCGCCTCTACCTCATCAAAATTTCCCACTTGGAAGAGCTAATTCTCATTGTGCCCTTACGTGGGATGGACAATCATGCTCAACGGATGCTCAGAACAACACAATGAACATCACACGGGTGTCTACAGCAATGCCCATCAAAGTGTCCAGAAGTCTACCCTCACACCTTCCCCAAGCTACCTTCCCTCTTCTGTGATCTTTAGAAATTTTTCCAATTTCAATTTTTAAAATGCTACTGAAAGACCATACATTCACACATTCTAGAGGCCAAAATGCTTTACAGAAGTTAAGGCAGTTATAAAGTCAACAGATTTAATACGGGGGAAGGGGTAGGGCACGTGAAATTCAGAGCTATAAAAAAGGCAGCAAAGATATTTACACCTTCAGTCCTCCAAGGAAGTTAATAAGGTGGAAAAATATCCAGAGGTCATGGCTGGGGATTGACACCAGAGTGGTGAGGCCTCCCACACGAGAAGTGGCAGGTCTGTGAGGTTAGGAAGGGGTTGCTGACATGAGCCTGGAAACAGAGATGAGGGAGAGAGGTTGGAAGCAAACTTTAGGGGGCTGGGCAGGAGCACACGTCTGTTGTATATTTTGTAATGACATACACCAGGAAGGCAGGTTATGTACAGCACCAACTCAGTAGAAGTCTTGAAAAATGAGGCTGATTCTGGTGTGGACTGCTTACCATGCCACTGCGTGCACTGCTCCCCGCGCCAGCCGGCTTTCCTCTACACCTTGTCGTCTCCAGCCCCCTGCCAGCTTCCAGCAGCTCAGCCAACGGCAGAGATGACTCCAGCCTCCTGCTGACCCTGCTTGTGTGGGGTGTTGGATTTATTTTACGTAGCCTTTCTGATGTGCAATGTCCTAAGCACTAGGTACACATTACCTGTTCAATTTAGCAGGTATAGGGGTGCAACTTTTTACCAAAATCTGGTTTCTCTGACTATTACTTTATGATCTACCCAGCAGATATATTAAGCTTCTGATTAAAAGCATCTGTCCTATTGAGGCTGACTGCCATGATTTAGTGCAGACTGGATCTTGTAAAGTCCATGGAGCTCACGCAATTCCAGTGAATTAGAGGCAGTGAGATGTCCTTGCCAATCTATTGCTGCCTCTGCCCTGCTCCCAATTCAATTGCTTATAAGTCACCATGGGGAAGCAGAATAATGATGCTTTGACCACTGTAACCTTGGGTAGTTAGGCTGGAATATGGTAAAATTGCAATAGTCAAGGCTGTGAAATACGCCTGTTTTGAGCAGGCGATGAATATCTCTGAATTACATTTGCAAAATATATGATATCTTACAATTTATATTTTACATAAAATATGAACTTCTACCAGGCTTTTGGGAAAAAACTTGCAAAAGCTTGGTTAGCATTCACACTGTTAATCCCAGAGATGGATTAGACACCATTAAATAGTACAAAATTGTTACTGAGTTAAGGCTAATGGTTTTCTATGCCAGAGACAAAATAAAATACCCAACACGAGATGTTGTATTAGCCATATCACAGAATAGTTAAATAAAATAAGGGACTGAAAAAATTGGTCTAGGAAAATTATATAGTATCTAACTGCATTCTTGAAGAGAGAGAGAGGCTAGTTAAAGAGAGAAAAAAAATATTTTAAACATCATTGCTTTTACTGGAATCAACGACACCCTCAGATGATGAGCAAATGGGCAGTCCTAAACAGAAACCCTAGGGAGCCTAAAAGCAGTGAGCCAAAGGAAACCTTTATTTTAGTGGGGAGCAGAACCTGCTCTGTAACAGATGGTTCCTGCCTGCCTTCTGACATCTTTAGCAGTATTAATCTGAGAGAAATTTGTGCTCAACTTTCCCTTCTTCTTTGCCTAATGACCACAGTACGCTCTCATGTAAACAGCTTCCACTGGAATAAAGGTTCGTCCACACAGTCGTCCAAGTACACTTCCGTAGCCAGCACATGAGAACCTATACTGGCATGGTTAAAACTTATGATTTACACTCATTCAGAGACATAGCAGTTTGATAAAAATAATGACAACTAATTCTCATGCAGGCTGTTTGGATGTTCATAGCTACTACATGGTCCTGCCTTATCATGAATGGACAAGATGCAGTCGTATCACAGAAGAAAACACCAGCAGCAGATGGGACAGTGGAACATGTCTGACTGCAGGTGGAAGGAAAAGGCTACAGCAAGACTCCATAGACTACAGTCTAAAAGAATGCGCTTTCTTCATTTTGGAAGGCTTATCCATTTTTCTTTGGTAGCAATACATGGCATAACTGTACAGTTTTCTGTCTAATCAACATCAGTTCTTTACAAACGCCCATCTCAGCAGGCTTTGAGGTGGGTGATTTCACAGTTTTACATGTAGGAATTGTGGTTCCAGAGACCAAAAAGAACCATTGTTTCTCTGTGCCAGACAAGAGCAGCTACACTCAGCCTTAGGCAGGTCTTGTAAGGATTATTTCCAGAGTTCTCACTCTAATCCATCTCCTTCACAACACAGCAACATTATCTACATTTACGAAACTAAGAGTGACTCGTCTGTCTACCTGGAACTGCCATCTGAACCCATCCTGTGGAACAAACAGCCCCAAGTTACTGCTACAGGTCTCTATGCCAGATGTCAGACCCCACCTGTATTCCCTTGCTCTGCTGCAAATTGCAATCAATTAGAAGTTATTCAGAGGTCATATTTCATATTTATGATTTCCTGTCCTGCCTCTGAGCTAGTTGAGATGAAGTTCATCTAAATAGCTCCTACCTCCCACCTGCTTGGTGAGAGTTTCAAATTCATGGCTCATGAAAGCTCTTAATACCCTGTTACAGCTAACTCGTACTCAACAACAGCTGCACATACCAGATATCTCAATTAAAGATTCTCATATTTTAATCTCTGAAAACTAACAACTATCTATCTCTCTTGCTCAATAAAAGAGACCATGAAAAACCAAGCTCTTTGAGGGCCTCATTAATCCCTGCTGTAACTTGATGTACTCCACATTACATCAGGAAATACATCTGACCTCCTATGACATTATCTGGTACCAAAGTGACTATGAAGGATCAGCCTTGTTGTGCCAGCCATTTATATTACGCTGTGAAAAGCTCTTCAATTTTCACGTGTCCTCATCTCAATACAGGGACAATGTGAAGGGCTAAATTTCCAATATTCCAGAGCTCTAAGTTGACCAGGTCCATAATATAATATGCATGAAGGTCAGAAGCAGCTGTCACCTCAGATGTGTATTTTGCACAGAGTTACTTTCTTAGCCAAGAAGAAATTCACTGGAGTATGTTACTAAACTGAAAAAAATAACATGAGAGAATGCGAAGAGGCCATGTAAAAAATGAGACAATAAAGCCAGAAACCCCAGTTCATTTTGACTGCATTGGCATGCTTGATCCAACTTCTAAAACAGCCTTAACAGAGAAGCCTTTTTCCTGTTTGAATTGCTTTGAGAAGTGGAATTAGCTTTATAAATATAAATCAGTTAAGTATAATGCAATATTTATGCCATGGTGTCTGATTTTTTCCCCTTAGGATTCCATTTAAAAGGGAAATAACAAGAAAACTTAGCACTCTTAGAAAAAGAGTGGGTTTACAATTTATGCTAATGAATTTTCATATTGACACAAAACTAAACCCTACATTTAATCTGATTGCAACAAGGAAAAAAAAAAGGCAGATTAAACCAAATAAATTTTTTTCTGCAACAGGTAATGCTGTAAGGAAAATATCTGGTTTTTACCAAATATGTGAATTCTCATTCACTTTTTCTTCTACTGCCCAGCATGCAGGCCACTGTACCCAAAGCAGTCCTTCCTCCCTATCCCAATTCCCCAGACACAAGGGCAAAGGTATAAGCAAGAAAAATAGTTCAATTTATTTGAAGCCATGAAAGGCTCCAATCAAGATCAAGAACCCATTATTCTAGGCACTATATAAAAAGAGCAATAGCCCATCCCTGACCTGAAAAGAGGTTCAAAATTTTCCATTAAATCAAACAACATAATTCAAAGTTGGAAGAAAAAAAAAGTCTATTGCTAACAAAGGTAGGGAAAAAACAAAATCACCATTCTCTGAATAAAAAACACTACTTGGAATTTGCAAAAACTCCTACCAGTTGGCTAATTCTATACATATTCATTGACAAGTCTGTGCCAAACTCATCATTGTTCTAACTTGCTGGGCTTCACTGGTGCTACATCAAAAAGAAAACTGTGTCCACTCAGGTCTATTTTCTATCAGAATAATTCATCAAGGATCTGCGAGCCTGACCTGAAATTTTCTTCCAACTTCAGCTGAATCAAATTCTTTTTGGTGTTCAAACAGATTCATTTTTCTCTTCCCATTTCCCACTTGTATGCCCCGTCTCATCTGGGCAATAGTGAAAGGTTCTGTACTGCTAGAAGTGATACGCAGCATTACGTCTTTGATTATTTTAGAGAGGCAGAAAAAAGCTGAAGAACAGTAACTCCACTTCACTGACCAACTCAGGCTCTGTCAGCCTTCTCCCTCTCCTCAAAATATTTACTCTTCTTTGCTATAATTTAATTATTTGGTCAGGTTTTTTTGTATTGTTAATAGAATTTGCCCATTATATTGATTACCTTACTTAGTTCAGCTGGATTCACAGTGTAAATAAGATTTCTTCGCAATTTAAAAATCCCTTTGCTCCAGTGACTCCATTTCAGGTTTTCTCCTCCTAATTTTAATGGAAGCAGCAGCACTAATTACCTGCCCTTATGTCAGTGCTTCCTCGGCAGCATCCTCCAGTATTGAATTGCTGGTTTCCTTATTGTTATTGTCATTAGCACTGTAGTATTCTTACAAGGAAAAATTCATTCAGCCAGCCTGAGGTTCTTACTTCTGCAACAGATAAAGAATATTTTCTCAGTTAGAATCAGGATGTTGTCTATCCTTAACGAGACAGCAGCACGATTAGAAATGGTGATATTTTCCTTTTCCCACCCACGTTGTTTTTGATCCACATTTCACTGAAGTAAATGCAAGCTTGTCCTGAGAGGCATGTTGTGCCTAACCAGAAGAAAAAGGTGAATTCTTTATCTCAGGTTTGCAGCTTTCTCAAACATCATAAAATCCTAATTCAGTTTTCCTTATTTTAATGGGTTTTCCCAGTACAGTTTTCAGACATGGAAGCTAGATTTATTCTTCTCTGGCAATAGTGTGATGCTATAGTCCTAAGCTAAATATGCTGTGTCTGAAATATACTGTGCAAAGATATCTACAATATTAGCGAAAAGGACAGGGCTATCATTTAAAGTATGAGAGCCAATCCCTCATCTTAAAATCTAACTCCTCCTTCATATCTCAGCATAAGAATAAACTGATTTAAAAAAAAAAAATTACCAGGATAGCTGTTTAAGATTTTTATTTGATTGAGATAGAAAGCAACTCTACTACACTGCTTTTCTATTTTAAATATTTGCTTTAGTCACTGTGTTGTCTTATATCTTACCCATTAGTTAAGCCATCTTTAATATTTACAGATAGTTGGCTTTGCTAATCCTTATGCAATCTTATTTTTAAAATAGCTGCCAAATTATGTGGGACAGTTATGGAATATATTTGGCACCAATGTATTACTGAGGAGGGCAATTTTAGAAAGTTTAGTAGAAAAGGGAGAGACTAAGTCTTCCTCCAGGGACAGGTGACACACTGAAGAAGGTAACATAAAGAGACATGTAAGGAGGTGAGAGGCAAGGTAATCTTACCTATTGGAAGATGAGGATGACAAATTCAGATGATATAAAACAACACAGGAACTCTGTTTTCTCCTATATAAAGCGTTTCTGGAGATAATAAACTCAGGAAGATGTACTGCAGAGGCATTTATCAGGAAAGACAACCTAAATGGCCAAACTGAAGTACCCTTCAGCTTTTGAGGGGGACTGAAACCTAATTTAAACCCAAGCAGATGCATGCTACAAGTTGCCAAGAGCCGGCGAGCGCAGCGGTTTTCTCACCGCTGACATGGGGAGGCTTAGGCTGGTTTGTGTGGCTCAGTCAAACCAGGACTGTCTTCTAGCTGCCTCATAAAGCCCATCCTAGGAGGTTAGCTTCACGCTCTTCTCTGGCTTTCCAAAGTCTTCTATGGTTTGAAATCTTAACACGGAGGAAGAGAGAGTCTTATCTAAGATCTCTGTGTCATCTCCACCGTTGTGTAGTGCATTGCAGCTGAATGCTTTGAAACGGTGGCAAATGTCACTGACAAAATCCAGCAAGGATTCATTACCGGTCAGCATGCAGGTAAATACCTTCACCTGAATATATATATAGGATTCACAATTAGTGCCAAAATTCTTCAGATTTCCCGAATACTGCCCCGTTATTAATGCCTTACAAAGTGTGAATGGAGCACTCTCTAAGTTTGTCAGCATGGGAGCAAAAGGGTTAATCCTAATGAATTTATGAAGTGGTTTATCTAAATTGCATTAAATCATTATTCAGACATTTGTATTAAGAGTTAAAAATGCCTTGATTCAATTTTCTTTACCTGACTTCCAAAGAAATTTAAGTTAAAATCAAATTAAAGACATTTTATTTCTGAATATGAGTGTGTGCACAAAACGTAACACAGTTAAACTAAATCTTCTTGACTGAGGCATAGAAAGAAGCCTCAACAATTGCCACAGCCTCCAAAAGAAAACAAGAGAACTCTCTCTAAGAACACTCCTTTTCTTCAGATAGTTAAAAATCTATCTTGTACATTTAAGGAGGGATAGGAGGGAAGTGGAAATGTATATGCCTCATGCAATAACATTATATAATGCCATCCAATACCAGCAGCAGACGTTGGACTATTTCGTCTCATCGCATATGGCAAGACAAATGTTCTCCCAGTTTATTATTAATAGCACTGTGACAACACTGTGACTCAGCATCAGAAATCATTATTTTAAATATCTTCCACCAGAACTGCCTTGGCACGAGCCTTTTTTCCACAGAAGTTCGGTACTTACTAAAACCTTCCACCCAGCGCTGAGATTACCACAGTGATGCAACAGCCTGGTGATCCACTTCCACATTAAAATAAACGTGTGTCCTAACCTTCCAGGAGTTGATATAGCATTTTGAATTATAGATCAAGGAGAAAAATTTAGTGGATAAATGTTAAAATCATTAAAGTAGCTTTTCACTGCAAATAAAGAGTGAATGACTCATCCCAAGTCAGCTATCAGATGTATCTGTTCAGGTTTTTCCTCCCAAAGTATGCATAAATCTCTTCAGTCTCATCTCTTGTCATCTTCTTGTCAAAAGAAATTTGACGTCACTTGCCCCCATCATTACTCCCCCTGGCTTCTGAAAACACTCCACTTCAATATTTTATCACAGAGGATTTTTTTTTTTCCCCCTTCTAGGTTTTATGGTTATGCTCTGAAACACACAGAAGATGATGATTCTAACTGGGGGAAAAAGCCTTAATACAGTTAATAACAAAACAGAATAAAAATCACAGAATGATTAAACAACCTTGGTATTTTCCCTCTCTAAATCTACCTTCATTTCATTTCCAAAGCCCAAGTGGAGCTGCAGAGTTTGATGGGCATTTTTGCTCATTAGAGTGTATGTGATGCTCTTCGAGGAGAAAACAGATGGATCTGTCACCCAGGCAGACTCCCAGCGACTTCTTCCTCGTGACATCCCTTGCTCAGCCACGAACACCTCCTTCATTAGTTCACAACAGCTACAGCTAGTAGATAAAGGCTGTAAAAAAAAAAAAACCACAACAAAAAACACCCCACAAAACAAACCACCAAATGACAGGCATCCATTTTAAAAGACTTGATAGTTTCTGTTGCTTTCTGTGTGTTTCTCCACCTAATTTTCTGCATAAGGTAAAAAGCACGCTTCTGCAGTAAACAGGTTGCTGGGGAGATCAAGAGTAGCTTAGCTTTATAAACGCACATACATAGCAGCTGACAGCACAAGGAAGATCCTCTACATTTACTAGCGCAAGCACGTGACACATGCATAAGACATATAAATGCAACCAACAGCTTCTCTTCAATACCTGTAGTTGTTAAATCCCATGGGAAGTTCATTTCCGACTGCAGATACGGTCGTACAAACTCCAGCAGACAGGATGTACACTCCACACAACTGCATACATACTTAAGGAGCCAGTACTTTTACTGGACAAGGTGACAGAGATGGAATGAGCATCTTCTACTGTGTTTCAGCAAAAATCGAGTTTTAAGGGATATGGCCTTGGCTAAGATATTGCCTGCCATCTGCAATTTTTATAGAGTGTTAGAAAAAGACCAGACCAAAACAAAAAAAAAAAGGAAAAAAATACTGATTTTTTTAATAGGAGTATCCTAATATACATATGAAGGTGGGCATTACTTTGGTATTCTGTAATATGTTTCATGCTTCATTCTGTGACTCTAATGATCATCTTCTGACCCTGTCTTCTAGGACTTTTTTTTAAAGAAAATGGACCTTTGACTATGATGTGACAGCCAGCTGAGGCTTATGTGCAGATTGCTGCCTCATGCCGCAGACCTTTCCCATAGAGCTCACAGTATCGTTGTGACAGTGGCAGCTTGCTTCCCACTTTGCAAGTAATTCTAAAAAGGGGATGAGACACAAACTTTGCTTTCATATTTCACAGATACTTGAAGACAAAAGAAACAACAAACTTGGTTCCTTTGAGCTCCCTCAGAGTTTTGGAAGGACCTTTTTGTGCCTCACTTTTCATGTCTGCATTTTCCTGGTCCTCATTTGCTCTCTTTAGGATTTTCAACCCTATCTCAAATGGCATTATCATATAGTGTTAATTCCCAAATTCACATCCTGTTTAGATCTGTTCCTCCTCTTTAATTGTCTTCACTTCCCAACCACCTTCCCCAGGTTTCTACCCACAGCAGTTACTCATTTCCCTCTTCAGCTCAGCCGCTTCCAAGTTCCCTCTGCTGTACCCAAGCCCTTACCAGATCAGTACCTGTCCTTTAACCCTTCACCTACTTGTTTTCTCTCTTTCCCCCTAATCTCTCATCTGATTTCAGTGCAGCGCCAAAAATTTGGCTTCTCACTTCTCCCTATCCTCTCAACCCAGCATCAGATCTCTTCATATCCACTCCCGCCTGAGAGCTCCCCGGCTCCCATGCTCCCTGCTGCTCTGGCCTCACCCCTGCCCCATCCCTTTGAATTTCAGTGGGATGACTCCGTCCCACACTGCCCATCCTGTGGGAGAGAGGAAGCCTTGTTGAGGAGAGGAATCGCATTTTGATTGCATTTTGTCACGGGGTAAACGCAGCCCAGAAGGCACCACTGCTTTTCTATTTTTCTGGAATTTTTTGTGACGCTGATTTTGAGATAATTTTAGGAGTAGGCGTATTGGACATCATATTCAGCATACAAGAGCTTCTGGCTGTAACCCAGCAGAAACCACCTACATTTCACAGGTGGTTTGTGAGCTGCAGATGGAGAACTTCTGTGTAAAAAAACTTGAAAAAAAAAAAAAATCCAGCCTTATTCGTCCTTTAGTTACACTGGTTTCCACCACTTCCTCACATGCTCTGCCTTTCTGAATGCTGAAGAATTGCATTCAGCTTACAGGAAGGTTTTAAAAAATAACAAGCTCTCTTATTTTCTAACAATATTTGCACTGCTACCAAACTATTTCATTAATTTCCCTCTTTCCTTTTGTCATTTGTGCTGTTGCAGAGAAACTTGGTTCCTGGCTGGCACTACGCACACACACCAAATACTGACTAGAAGGGGCTTCTGCAAAGAGAAGCATCGTCTGCCAGTGACAGATCAGAAGAGCAAGGGAACAGGCATGAATGAAGAAGCATACCTTTGACAGCTTAATCTGACACCAGCACAGCGATTTTCACAACACAACTTTGCAATAGTTTTTACAAGCCACTAAGCTGCCAGTGTTCCCTGCCCAGGCTGAATTTTCCCTGGCTGTGGTTGTCCCTCAAGGAACAATTCTCTTACAAACAAGTCACCTTGCAATATCAGTTTTAAGTTTTTGATCCTGCTGCCCAGTGGGCTCCTCTGCCAGCTTCTTGCTTCCAAATACTGCATTAAAATAAAAGCTGCTGAAGAGCACAAAATCTATCATCTAGTGAACCATGATATCACTGTCTGTAACAACAATTAAGTAAATAAAACGTACTCACTGCACTGGGGAAGAGTAGGACTGAGGTTTACAAAGTCATGAACACCTTTGACCTGTGAATGCAGAACCTTTATTCACCAAACCCCCCAAGAGTAGAATGAGAAGCACTCAGACTAGCATGAGATACGCGTATAAAAGCAGGTACTTTTTTACATGGCTGGTAGTGAACTAACGGAATTTGTTTACACGAGTTTATCAAAGCAGACAGTAACAGCAGGTGTAAGAACAGATTAGGTGAGTTCATGGACAGTAAGTCCTAAACCAGATAATAAAAGAGCATCCTTGACCCAACAATTGTGGATGTTGAGGACACACAAAGGGAGTGGTCTGCAGAAAGTGGCCGGGCTTACATGTTGGCTTCAAACAATAGCTTTTGTTGCCTCCACTGGAGCTGGATACTGAGCTACATCAACCCCCAGGATACATGACCCGGCAGGCACCAAGGTTCTTACTGAGCAGTTCAATATCAAAGACATATGGAGAGTCTGGAGGGAGACAGGAGAGAGAGTTTTATCTGTCCAAGTAAAGCTGGAATAACGGTCTAAATACTCTAGGAATAGCTATTTCCCCTCCTTCGCAGCCAACCTACAACTCAGTAATGAGAGAATTATTACAAAGAAGAACTTCTTTCTGACATAGTTTACTGCACAGTTCTGCGATTCAACACTGTGCAGAGTCAAGGCAAGCACTCAAGGTTTGAGCTGTGACCCTGCAAGCTTTCCACGCGTCACTTGTCACCGCACAGTGGGCAATAGTGATACTACCGCTGTGCTCAGAGGTTATGAGCCCTCGTCCTCTTCACTCTCTGATGTAAATCAGAGAGAACATCCATGATAGACAATGGACTTAGCTACTCGAAAGAGCGATGAGACTAGAATCAGGTCCTTAATTTTTTTGTGTAAAAGTTGGTAGAAGTTAATAACGAATAGCTGTTGTTTACTGGATAATCCTCGCTGAAGCTGGAGGTGATTTACTCTTTCCCATTAGGAATATTTCTCTGGCACATTACTTACCATGACATATTCTGGCTATTAAGCTACTGTATGCCTAGACGACTGTGTCTCAAGACTTCACTATCCATTTCTTAAGATCTACTCTTCCTAGTAAAAAATGCAATCCTTTCCACTTTGCAGCATAAATGAAGCATTTTATCCAAAAAATGGCAAAAAAATAAATGCTCATTGTTATTCCAGCCAGCTCATCTGCAACAAGGACTGGTTTCAGCCAAAATTAAAGGTAAGAAGAAAAGGCCATTTATCTTTAAACTGGCTTTTCAAATGTGCTTCTAATCAACTGAGAACTTTGTTGGTTGCCTTAAAAAAAGAGCTTAGTGGAAAGGAGAATAAAAATGTGTTTCAGGTCCTATTGCTTTTGTTCATTTTCATCAGAATCAAGTACTTCAACTCTCAAAAGGACAAAAAATACTGAAAATGGTTTGCATGACAGATCAAACAGTGCACCCATTGTAATTATTTTATAACTAAGCCCTGATATAGCACTTAGAAAGAGTCACTCTATCAGGTTAAAATACAACTCTAGAATCACAGAGTCAGATTTGCAAGTGTCCATCTTTTCCTGTTAGTGAAGGAGAAATCAAATGAGAATAGGATGCAGAAATTTTATTTGTCTGTGCCTTGGAGATTTCTCCTTGATGATAGCATATGCCCCAGGAGCTTAGAGAAACAGATATGAAACTAATAGATAAATAAGAGTACATAGGTGCTCATGTATTTGGTTTCAGGGTCCAGCAGTGTTCCAAGACTACTTGCAAGTGTACCACTTACTACTTCATACTGGACTGATATTTGCATCCATTGCATTCCTTACTGCCTGGATAACAAGTTAAAGATAGCGTATGATCTGTGCATCTCGCAAGGAAATGAAAAAAGTAACACAGTAATTTAACTCAACCCCTTTCCATGCAGCTGTAACCTCTCATTAAGCAGCAATCACAGAATAGTTAAGTTTTGAATTGTCACTGTGTCCATGTTACTTGAGAGGCTGTAAATTTGCTCACTGATCCCAGCATTCCCTACTGTTAATAAATAGAAAATTTTAACAAACACAAGTCTGACTCGCGCTAAGGATAAAGCAAAAACACCCGTGCAAAGATCTAGAAGTTATCACCAGCTGTTGTTGAGAGGTAACTCAAAAATGGTGCCACATATAGTTTGAAACAAAACACACAATAGTAATAGCACAGACTATATCTTCAAAAGTCTCTAGAGCTGGAGGTCTCAAACAGAGAAGTTTAAAGTACCTATTTTTGCATATTTTATATGCATCTTCTCAAAAAAATAAAATCCATCCATGGGTAACTCTCAGAGATACTGAACGGATATTCTTTTTACTTCTATTAGTGGAAAGTAAATTCAAATTGTACAAATGGAGATGTGAACTTCTGACTCACCAGGTTCTCAGCTTAGAGGTTATAACTATAAATAGTGTGATACACAAACAGAGAGCAAGTTAATTTTGCATCCTCCACATATACATGAAATAATCAATACAATTACTATCTCAACAAACTGACCTGGTTTTGAAGAGTTTAGTTATCGTTTCAGTTACATGCAAAGCTCGTCTGGGCCTTCTATACAGGGAAAATTCCCTTACAATGCAAAAATACAGCTGAAATTCTTTTCGATGCAATTCTAATATGATTTGCCACATAAAAATAGCATGCAGCACAATTAATATGCATAAAACATAAACCCATTAATGGACTGCATTTAGGTGAGCTAAAGGAAGTGAACCAAGATCATCTTAAATCTTCTTCTATGCTTTTTGCAGATACCATGACAGCTAGGAATTAAACATGCAAGGAACATTTATTGAACTGTCCAGATCCTGTTTATATTCAATCAAAGTAGTCCACTTTATCATGCCGCTCTTGACATTGCTGCAAGATAGATAACAGCTAAATCAGAGATTGTCAAACTGAAGTAACTGTCAGGAATTAAATGGTATTGCTGAATAAAAGCCATAATTGAAATGCACAAAAAACCCACTAAAACAATGTGGGAAACTTTAGATGACATTGCAGAGACATCAAAAGTCCCTGATACAGCAATAGAAGTGAGCAGATTGTTTGGGCAAAACGTCATCATTTGAGCTTTCTTGTGCCTTATTACACAAAGACATCATCTGGGACTCTGCAGAGTACTGAATTACTATTTACAGCATTTTGACCTTGAACATCACAGTTGCATTAATACAGTACATTCAGTGCAGCAGACAGATAGTTACGAGGTCAGTGAAAATGTATAACAGATTTTTGTAATCAAAGAGGAAAAAAAAATTAATGACTTGTATAGATCCTAAAAAGGATAATCTGTTCATAAAACACCTGGACTAACAAAGGACAATCTCTTCTACATAAGATGCAGTATATTATTGATCAAGCATTGTAAGAGGTTTAGCACCCTTTCAAAGCTCTCATGATACTCTAATTATGTGATGTAAATTAGAATCTCTAAAACCTGTAAGTTTCTTGAAGATGAAATTTAGCCACCCTCAAGCATGCCTTATTAACTAAGTGACAAAGAATTGTAAGCAGGAGTTTAAAATTCAGTATCCATTCAAAAGAATCCAATCTGAGAATCTCAAATACTCCACTAACAGCAAGACACTAGCAGTATATAGCCTGATTATTTCACATCCTAAAGCTTTTTTCACCCCTACTTTTATAGTGACATCTGCAAGCACTAATAGAGTTCTCTCTAGTATGAGGATCATTAAGTCAAAGTACTCAAGCACAATGGGCAATGAAAGATTGAATTTGTTCGGGCTCATAACAATTGACAGTGATGCTAATATACACGAGTACTTCATTGAATTTCTGCAGCATATTCAACATCTGGAGACTCTTCCCTGGATTTCTATGCAATCAGTATAAAACTTTAAATAAACACTTAGTAACATACAGATTTCAAATACATATCTGTAACCTGCTTCTCATTATCTGGAAATGCCCATAAAGAACTTGGGGAATCAACAGGAGAAGAGAATACTGAGCATTTTTCTTACTTCAGGCAGTCAAAAACCCAGTACGGTGAAGTTTGCCTTTCCCACGGGTGATATCACCCACCTGTCCATTTGAGACTTGATTCAACACCATTAACATCAGCGAAGGTTTTGCTGCTGCTTTCTAATGAGTTCAAGATCTCACTCCTTGAAGCATTTTCATTAGGGAGGTGAGAATCAATGAGGAGAAAACCACTTCATTCTTTTGTTTAGTAATACTTCAAAAACAAAAGCATCAAAGGATTTCAAGTAGAAAAATAATGTAAGAGCAAGGGTTCATCCAGCACCCTAGGTCTGACAACAACCTGCAGCAGATGCTTGGGGAACCAGCTAGGTCCAGTGCACCATTACATCTGTTCACATTGGGAAATGCCACCCCAAATCAAGAGAATACATAGAAGGGTTGAGGTGCAGAATTCATTGTATGTTAATCCCATTGACAAAATGCAAAATATCACTGCAAAAGGACTACCAAAAGCCTTCCTGTTAAAACAAAGCTCTTCCATCCATCTTGAGATCCAAAAGACGGAGACTGCTCTGTTTTCCTCCACCCTGAGGAAAATACGTCCTTGACTATAGATACAAACCCTATTATGAATGTTCCTCATACATATTTGCCTTCAAAAGGCAAAACTAAAACCAAAATCTGATTGAACTGCAGGAATTGTATATCAAACTCTCTTTCGAGCTAGAGGCCATCATTTGTTTGTATATCTACATACAAGGAACTGATAATTTTCTTGAACAATCACACTATATTTATTTTTTAAAAAAAGCTTTTTATGAATTTGCATCCTGAATAGATCACCGAGTGTGAATGTACACGCTCACTCACTTGCACAGGGAATTTGGGGATACACAGTGTTACACATAAAGCTGAGCATAAGGAGGTGACGTTGTGGTTCTGTTTCTTTGCAACATCTATTTGTATTGCTTGCAGTAAGCAATATGAGTATAACCCAAAATATTTACGGAAGAAAAGTGCTGACCTACACCTCTCATAATCATTTTCTTTTTTTAAAATCTGAATGTCATTTGCACTGATTTAAATGATTTTATAAACGTTTCATCAATGCAAATAATATAAAACAGCGGCTATGGTTTACCCTTCTATAAAGACACTCATGTTTTTGTTTGCTTTCAAAATAACAGAATATATTTATATATAGTATTTGTTTTAACAAAGTAGTCCTTTATCAGCTTTTCCTACCATCTTTCATCATTCATCAGCAAGAAAAAACTGCAGTAGAATTAAACACCTCAAGACATAGGACAGGTTTTACAGCATATGGCAACAGACTTTTGTGTCTGTTAAGAACAAATAAAATTATAACCTAGTTCATCATGATTTTTCACAGGTTGTGAAATGATGCATTTCTTTTAAATCCAGCAAAAATTTGGACAATTTCTGCTCCATATATTCTTATCTTTCAAGATCAGCAATTATTCTTTTCACAATGTGATGAATGTTGCACTGGATTATACAACCAAACTACATCTGTTCTCTTGTTTTCTAGATATTACATTCATTGTATTTCACAGCATGAACTCACAATCAAGATCCTGAATATTGCTCTGTGATAAATACCACAGATGAAGAAATGGTCCAGTGCCAATGTTATTTTCGTGGTGCTGGCACATCTGAGCAATGCCTCTTACTGCTCATCACTGCACTTGGTAGTAAACACTATTTCAGTTTTAAAAAATTTTCAGGCACTACTGTAGCATTTTGTTGGAAAGTAATTCTTACAAGTATTTTAATATACTTCATGGTTTTTTCCTTCTGCAACTCTTTCTACAACTCAGTAATACTCTTTCCTTCCTTGAATATGTGTAGAAGCAGGAATTAATCCTGTCAAAACTTACACCAGTGAGCAAGATTAGCTACGTTACTGCCCTGTTACCTTCAGCAGGACTACACATACAGTGAAATTCTGGCAAAACTCACAGCCTTGATATATCAACCCAGCTCTTCACTGGAATACAACCATCTCTGGGGTAAAGCATGATAAATATTCAACAGCACAGGGAAACACTACACTGCAGATTTAAGGCTCAATCTGGCAAATACTTACACAAGAGTATATTTTCTTCACACTGCTAAAGAAAAATACTTATATACATAAGTGTATTCATAGGCACAAGATTGCAGAGTACAGGACCCAAGAGAGCAAGGAGAATGGGGGAGGAGTGAGCCTTTTCAATGCAACCTGAGGTCTTTGTCATGTATTGAACGTCTCACCGAAACACAGAGAGGCCACAAGGTGATCAGCACAGCAACAGCTGGAACCAAACCCATTCAGGAATGTCCTGTACCAGGAACAGGGACACCAGCCCAGCACTGCCAATGTCCAGTGAACCAGAGAATCTGACCGAGCACTTTTGATGGCAAACCAGACTGTCAAAACATCTGCGCATGAAGATGGAAGATAAGAGGCAGGAGTAAAAGCCCTTTGCTGACAGGATGCAACTGAATGATCTGTCTTGATCACGTGCCTCTTTCAGTTTTACCCCTCTCCCCAAAACTGGTAAAAATCTTCCAAATAATCCAAAACGCCCAACACTCTTCAGAAAGCTCTGCTCACACACATTTTCACAAATTAGATTATATTCTCTGTGTGTAATGGCTAGTTTTTGGACATCTGACCAAGTATATTTTCCATTTTTCCATAGGAAACTGTAATATCTTTTCTGATCTAGCTTCATTTCAGCACTGTAAAAAGGAGCCAGTTTGGTACCTATCTGGTACAGCTTCCCGGAGAAATGTTTCCCTATTTCACTCTGCAATAAAGAGGTACCTGTAAGCCATCCTTTCTAAAAGTGTGTTTTCCATTTAATAACTCATATGGAACGAGAATGACAGGAAATGGGTTAATGGATTCCTTTTTTAATCGCCTAGAATTAATTCACCCTCTTCAGTGCACAGAAATGGAGAATTTTTCATTTTCTCTCATATGTGTATGTGGCTTATTGAAGTGTAAGATAGTCTCTTCAATCTGGAGAAACTCACTGACAGGAAAAGATAGAAGTATGTTTGGTGACCATACACTAGATACTCATTGCAGTACTCGCACAGGCAGCTATTCAGCAACCACAGGCTGAAGTCATTTGAACCAGTCTGACAAGGCTGCTGATGTTTCATACTGGCGAGCAGTGATTCCCTTTACTATGCCATGAACAACAAGTTTATGTAAAATCATAATGCCTCAGCTGCAACAGTTCTAATTTATTCTCTAGAGGGTGGGTTTTTTAAATTTGATTAAGTTTGTTTTGTTTAGGGTTTCTTTTATTTTAGTGTGGGACATTGGGATTCTCATTTCTGTCTGGTTTGAGACAGGACTTTTTCCATAAAGGGATAATTATTTTACATAGTGGAAGTTTTAAAGAAAGTAGATGTCAATTCAAATTGTCTTTTCAACTCACACCAATTGAGGAACCATAATTTTCCTGCTGATGCAAGCCACTTGGCCCTCTGGCCAATTAATAATAAAAGACAACTGATATTTCCAAAGCTGCATGATGGATTTAGGCATACAATTTCCATTTTACTCTTGATGTACCTGAAGCTCCAGACATGTGAATTGCTAAAAACCTGCAGCAAACTGCAGCATAGCACATGCTTATGAGCAGACCTCGTACTGAAACATATCTATCTGTAAGAATGTAAGAATTTGTAAGATCAAGCAAGCCCTGATTCATTCTGTTGTAAATAACTTGTGCTACCAGCATGGTGTTAAATTATATTGGGGCTATGTCACATGCTTGGAACTTGAGAAATGTAAGGCTACTACTGGGTAACATTATTTCTGTTCCTTGAAAAACATGGATGATTTCTATATTTTGTGTATAGTTATACTCAAACTATTATCATATTTTGGTTGTAATCCAAAAGGAAACAGCAAAAATCAACATATGATCAAAAGGCCAGTTCATGATTTTTATGTCACTCATTCTCAATAATGGCAATGAGACCTTGTCGTAACTAAACAACTTTTAACTAGTAAGATGGAGGACACAGTGAGGACAGGATTCCTATCTCAGAGACAAATTACATGCTAGCTTGGGTATGGTTGTCACAACCCATAAAGTAGTATATGCATTCATTCTGTACAGCCACTCTATACTTTCTCAAGGCTTTGAACAGTCCTTTTGCTTTAGTTAAATTCTTAACAAATTAAATTTCTCACTTTTTATCTAAGAAATTTTTCTGCACTTGTCAAACTGACTTCAGTAGTGGTTGATAAACCACCACAGAGATTTACTGGAGAAGCTAGAAACTATATTCATAGGAATGTCTCACTCCTTGCCTTTTTCTACCTGTTTTCTATTATTTTTTTCTTCAAAGTTTTTGATGTTCTGCATCTATCCTCTCCTGTTGTAACTTTTTTTCCATTTCTCATGTCCAAAATTTTTTTCCTGACCACCAACTCCTTAATAATTCCACTAATCATTTATATTGCTAGAGAAAGCTTCTAGGACAGCTCCCACCCCTGTCCTTTTGTTTGCATAAAGAAAATGAAACAATGAAGTTGCAAGACAGCCAAGGCTTTGAAAAGGACAAGTGAAGGAGGAAACCTCAAAAGATCATAAAACTTTCCATTCACAATCTAATATATCTGGACAAGTCCAAATTGAATAAAACCTCTGAACTTTTAGACGTTTATGCATAGAGTATATTCAATGTGTTCCTTCTGCATTTTCAAGCACTTTGAAAAATATTAGCAATATTAACCATTCTAAAAATGACTGTGCACTTCAGTTTGGTCTTTATAATGCCAAGAAATTGAGTTCATGAACATTTCCCTGAAAATTGTCTAATGTGTTTTTTCAGCCAACATCCTGCAGATATATTATAATCACCTATCATTAGAGTGACAGTAGTTGCATTACGCAGCAAAATAATGGGGTTATAGGAAAATCCAGCTCCTGAAAATATGTGAAACTGGCTCAGTAACTCTTAGATCTTCTGGGGATCAACTTAACTGGTTTTTTTTGTGCATAACTACCTAAGCCATTTGGGCCATTTATTTGGGACTTCCTTTTGGGAAGAATGAATATTAAAAATTAATTGTGCCTCCTTAGGATATAAAAATTCACTTTTGGAAGTAAAAAATATAAAAGGCAAACCCCAAATTGTTCAAGATATATGTTATTTAGTGCAACGTATTCAGTAAAGGGACTGTTCTCTGCTTCTGACAGGTTTTGCCAAAGAAAATACTTGGGTAGATAGAACAGTCACTTGTCAGCACATTTTCATATGAACAGTACTTTGGACTTGTATTGTCCCTTTGGTTCCAATCGATACAGTGGCTTTCTGGGATTACATTAAATGCAAATTCTCCAAAGGTCACAAGCTGTTGGTCCAAGGTAGCCTAAATTAATCAATGTATAAAGATCTCACACTACACCGAGAGAGACTTAGTATTCTTGAGCTGTTAAATTTCAGGACAGCCTCATGGGTAAGGGTGTAGCTTCTGTCAGGGTGCTCAAAACACTGGAGATACAGTTTTTCAGCCACCCATATGCCAAAGGAGTGAGAAATCTGTCCAGTGACTAGTCACTTCCACCAAAGCCTTCAACAGAGTTATGGTACCTCTGCAGCTTCTTTTGATTTCTGCTGAGATCGAATGGTGAAAAGATGTTATGTACAGGTACCAATAAAAAGAAAGAAACACTTCTAGTATCCACACACGTTTAAAGATACAAGTCACTAAACAAATTGCTCTGCTAAAACTTAAAGAAAAGAGGCTACAGATTATGTAAACCGTTGCATCTCTAAGTGCAAATCCTAGACAACATTCCTCAGGGAGCAGTTATCCCACACGCATTCCATGCTTGGCTCCATACTCTCAAAAAGTTCACTGTAAGGTTATGTCCTTATTAAATGCTGCTAGGCAGACTACTTTGCAGAGGCAGCGTCATCCCTGCTGCTCGTATAGATACACGGATAGTAGCAAAACTGCAACTAAACAAGTGTACCTTATTTTATTTTAAGTTTGGAGGATATGTTATATCAGGGTATGTTGTACCCGTGCCAAGAGGACTTCGCTGGTTTGATAGACTCGCATATGTGTTTTTCTTGTAAATTTCTCCTTGTTAGACCAGCTTTTAAAAAAATAAGAGTGGCAAAAAATGAGGTGGATCTGAGGCAATTGTAACTCTCGATCTAATGATTGGTTTTATCTTTGTGTTTTCTGGGTAGATCTTTTTCCTCACACTTAGGATGGAGTGGTGTAATCTGCCAGGAGCACACTTCTGTAAAACAGGACTACACTTAGCCTTTTTTTAAGAAAAATCTTGCATTTTTTAGGTATTGCGCTTCTATGATCAGGATTGCACCTGCAGGATTAACCTTTTCACATTTCCAGTCCACTCCAGGAATGTTTTCCTCCTTCTCCTGTTCCACAGAAGAATTTAAATAACATCCACTGCTTTCACCTAGCACATTTTCATTAGCTGAAGAAGCAGAAAATATATTTAGGCAATAAGTTCAACTTATGTAGGTTAAACTCCTACTCTTCAGATAAAGCCATGTAAAGTTTTGCCATATGGCATATACAGAAGGGTACCATAGCTTCCCATTTCACATGATTGTACTCTTTTTTTATTTCTTGCTGGAAATTTTGTCCAAGTAACATTTTAGGACTACTTTCCATGTGTAGCTCATGTCTGGAGGTACGCTGAATGCTGCTACGCTGTTCTTGTATGATACTTCTGGCCAAAAAAATCACAGACAGACAAGCGGTAATCTCAATTGCATCCCTAAGGGGCAAGTTGAGAAGACGTCACATAAAATCTCAGCATTAATGTTTAGCCTCTTACCTGAACTTAATTCAGCTTCTGTCTGTGTTGCCTGACAAATGTAAAATAAAAAAGTTTTTAATCATAATGTAATCATATTTCTTAGGAGGGAGAGTTTTCACCTTACCTATTCATTTCCAAGAATGAATGCAGAAAGATTTTTTACCCAGGTGTTGTTCAGATGCACAAGAGGGTAACATGGAGAAGGAGTAGAGGGAACTACTCTCTGCAGGTACCTTCTTTCAAGGGAGGAGGGGTAGGCAAACTCACCAATGGTAAGTCCTTTACTAAGATGGAGAATAATATCGGCAATCGAAGGTGACAGAAGCACAGTAACCCCATAAACTGCTGCTGTGGCAACTCTTTGGCCTCATGATGCTGTGACCCAGTGCCTGGCACTGTATTCCTTCTGCCTCATGGTAGAATGAGGAGAACCACCAAAGCCACATATCTTTCAGAAAACGTCCTCAACGGTCTTCAAACTGTTAAAAAATTTTTAAAAATACAAGTCCAAGTTTACCATTTTATTACCCATCTCAAGTTCACTATTATGGCATTCTATACAGCAGCCTAGACTTCCCAACTAATTAACTGTAAATTTCATTTCTGGAATTTGGTGTGGTGATTCAATCTCAGCTGGTCCTATGCAAAAATCTATGGGATTGATGAGTACACTTGCATCATTTCCCACCCCCCTCATATTTATTCTCAAAAATTCATTTGCACATTAAAAAGCCTCTTCCTTTGTGTGTGTGCCACTTGTGTGCCATGGTATAATAGCCCATTTCTAATGCCACAATTGTTTACACTAGATAGAGTAAGGAGAGAAAGTTGAAAGCCTCTGATAATGGAAATACTTGTCTAAAAACATGTTCATAGGAAGTCCATCATCTAAACACTAGATATTCTCATTATCTAGCAAAAGCTGGATTCATCCTTATATTATAGTGAGAGGAAAAATATCATGTGAATGGGACCTGTAGTCTAATTAAGCAAATATATTAAAAGTTTCTGGCTTTGACAGGTAAGAAGTAGCTGTCATTCTTTTCAGCACTTTGTGAATTAAGCTGCTGTCCTTCATTATCCCAAAACATTATTATTGCTCTGTTTCTTGTGAGTGCGGTGAGCTAGAACAGCAGAGATAATAGGTTATTATAGGAAAAATTGGCTTTGACATTTATATGATAAATTTGAAGTCAATTAGAGGAAAAATACTCCATTAGATAAAGTGAGTGTACCAATTACGGCACTGAAGAGTTATTGCTAATAGTATAGTTGATATTTATGGAGTGGTAGTCCCAGCCCTGTAGAATTAGGTTGTAAAAGTAATGGCAATAACAGGCATGTAAACATTGTAGTTTCTAGCCATTTGCAGGCTGAGGACTGAGGGATTTTTTTTATTTGGAATCTATTTCCATCCTGATGTTAAATATCCAATACAGAATTACCAGAAAAGGGTTTACGTGAAACACCTTTCTCTGTAAGTTTTAGCAAAAGAAAACAAAATAGCCTTTTTTAGTAAAATATATGTGCATTTTCGTGGAAATAGAGTCTATGTATAAGAAATGATTAAGAGAAAGTAAAAATAAAATTTTCCATGGCAGAGGAAATTGTTCAGTCCTGAGAGAATTAATCAAATGTACAACTTCATATGAACACAGAGTTACATGAGAAACTTAGAAAACCATTTTCGTCAAATTTCAGTAGAGAGCTGGCAAAAAAGGAAGAGCTTCTGTCCTTGATATTGGACTATGCAATAGCCTTGTGAAGGAACTACATAAACTCCGATTTATAACTGTTCAAAACTAGATGAAGACATATGCTGGAAGATAAATACTCCAGTAAATGATGTTAGACTAGATCAAAAGGACAGGTTAGTAGGAATTTGATTAACACCTTGCCATACATGCTTTTAAATTTTCTGTATTTTCTAAACCTTTAAGACAAACACAACAGTCAAGAAAACAGTATAAGCAGGGAATGTGCTGCAATCACTGTTTCTGATGTGCTATTTTTCTTTTTGTTTCCTGATGCTTGTACTTGACTGCTCTCCCTGCCTTGCCCGCTCTCAGAGCTTCCTTCCCCACTGATGGAGGACCAAGCACACAGCGGTTGCACTGTGGAGCTGCAGCTCTTGCTGGACGCACATCAAAGGGTGATGAAAGAGGCAGGCGCTCGGCTGGGGAGCTGGAGGCAGAATGGACACTGCGTCCGGATAAAACAGAATTTCATGCTTCTCCTGCGACTTGCAGGGAACACAGAGGCAGGTCTGGGGTTTTGTGGCAGGACCTAGCAAATGTTTCAGTGCAAAGGCCAAGAGGAGCTCCACGCTTGCCACCCCACACCCCTGTAGGTTCAGCCCTAATTCAGCTGCAGAGCAAAAGGTAAAACAGGAACCAGTGTACTTTTCAGTGCTGTGGCAGGGCACAGCTATCGGAAATGAGAAATGCCAGCATGAGGCCTGAAGGGAAGTGCATACAGTGCATATTTTTAAATTCTATTGCCACCTCGTTAACAGTACCAAAGCCATGTTTCAATACAACCAGGACCCACTTTTCAAATATGCTGATCATCTCCCCTGCCTTGGGTGGAATTTGGATGTTCGCATCCCCAAAAAGTCAGTTTACTACATGCCAAAACAGGAGTTAAGCTTTAAATTGAGGCTAACTCGAGACCCTTAGCTTTGATCGTTTTGACTACAGAGTATTAACCCGAAAAAAAATCATGGATGTGCAGACTTGGATCAGTAGCACTGTGCTGGGCTCTGATGAAATCCAAAGGAGTCCGCAGGAGAAATAAACAGCCAGAGGTTTACTCTGGGGTGTTATCCCACAAGTCAATGTTCCTGGAGCAGCAGCACCCATAAACCTGGATCCCTAGAGATTTGTGTCTTTTCTCCTCTGACCCCCACGCTCCCCGTTAGCAACAACAATGTTCCTCTCCCCGTCCTTGCCCCCCTTCACCACTCCTCTGCCCCCAGGGAGGAACTGTGCAGGTAAGAAGTAATCTCTGCTGAAACCAGTCTGGAGGCAAACACGCTTCCCAGCAAACGACTCCCACAGAACAAGTGCCGGAGTTCAGCCTGCTTTTTCCTCGGGGACTAATCTGGGTCTCTCCTTCTCAATCTGATGCCAATTTTTACAATTAGCTTGTGGAAGCATAATTTTCCTTCTATCTCTATTTCTAAAGTTGCCAGCTGGTAACTGGAGAGGAAAACGACCTAGCAATAACATACATATTGTTTCTTTCTTTCAGGAGCTAGCTTAAAAATGAATTTAAGATACAGAATTTTTCACTACTGTAGATGAAATAAAACAGAAGATATATATTATGGGAGCACAAATGCGTGCTGAAGATCAGGTTGCCTCATTGCTTCCATTATGAACTCCATTCCCTGAGCTGTCATCACTTCTTCACTGAGATCTTGTTGCCTACTGAGACTTCTACGGTTGGAAATAAGAGAAGCAATACTCCCCACACAACTTACTGCAGGGAAAGGAATGAGACAGATGCCTAAAACATTTCCGGCTGGCCTGCTAATTCCTTCTTCTCTTATCCTACTTATGGGACCCCATGTCACCTGTGCAGCTACTGCAGTCTGAATGGTGGCTTTGACTTCAGTGACATCTCCTCTGTTTTCAAAAGCTGACTGTACACGCTTTCAGATACAAAATACTACTAGCTTTTTAGCTCTGCACACAAAACCCTTTACTTTCAAAATGCTCTCTCACAAATCCAGCAGTTCTTTCTCTATCAAATTTCTAACCAATTCAGCCTATCAAATTTTCCAGTTTCTCTTCCGTGAGCATCACTTCCCCACTCCCATTCCACCACACGCAATCAGACATTCCCGGCGCTCTTCTCCACAGCCTGCCAGTCCTGACGACCAATTCACACGCCTTGGAGAAAAAGTCATCCCTTCTCACTAACAATCCTTACCGCTTCACCCTCTGTCAGGACACAAGTGTTACAGAACAAAATCACTAACATCATCCTGGTGATCCGGGATTTCCTTATGCAACACCAACAGCTATGGCTAGGTGATGGAGAATTCCCAGGAGCTGCTTTGAAATGATTGTGCCACGTTACCTGGTATGTCAGCTGGTATGTTTTTGTGACACTTTTTTTGCTTGCTTCCTTCAATACTGCAGTCATTAACACACTAGTCCAAAGCATGCACGTATGCACACAGAGTTATACTTTTATTTCTAGTTTATGTTTAATGAATGAAGCACACTGAAGTGGACTGGGATTCAACCTATCCAAATAACTTGCTCTGAGGGTGCTAGTCTGAGCTTCAGCCCCTTGTGCTTAATGTTATACGAGGGATTACTTGTAGAAATACAGTGAAGATTGCTTCTTAATTGTGACTTCTTTTCCTTTCACGTACAACATTGCCATTCAATGTGTGTTTCCTTCTTCCATTTCACTCCACTTAACTCATAATATACAACTAAAATTTCAACAGGTTAAAAGGATTTAATGCACTGTTTTTTATTTGCCTTTTTGTTCCTTGTTTTAAAAGCTTGGTGTTTCTCGATGAAATTCATCCTGTGAGCAGGAAGATGCTTAAAGGATGGGCAGAGTTTCAAAAGCTCCAAGGCTACAACTGGAACTACACCAGGGAGTATTATTTATGCTAAATATTGCTGACTCTATTTGGTCTTTCAGCCAAGGCTGATCTAGCTCAGTTCACCGCTTCTAGGACTCCTGCCAAAGCAGAGCTTGCTTTTCTTCAATATACTTAGTGTATTTTTATTATCACATTGATACTGTATCCTTAGCCCTACTGGGGAGCTTTATTTCAGTACCAGCTTGTTATTTCCTATGTACTGCTGAAGGTGGAAACCAGTTATTTCTTGATCAACCATACAGGATAGCAAAATGAAAGGACAACTTTCATTGCCCCATAGCTCTTACTACAGTAGCTGAGTAACTGGTTTCAGTGTCAAAAGACCTGGGCATTTGATAATTTATTGGTAAATAGTTTTGGTGGTCAGTAAAATGATTTTTTGGCTACAAGCCCATGTTACCAGCTGACACAAACACTACAGCCCCAATTCTTTTTCCTTTACTGTAAATCAAGAACAACAAAAGTAAAGGCAGCAGATCAGCACAGAAAGTGGCACCTGAATCGAGGTCTATTTTCATCCAAATGATAAATCCAAATAAGTAAAAATTTAACCAATTCTTTAAAATCACATAAGTCTTCCAGGTAGCATCCTCTCCATCTCACTTTTCTTTCCCCATATATCAATTCTAAACAGCATATGCCAGATACATACATTGAATAAGATTCATAATTACCTTCTATTCAGAGCTCCCTGTATGCAAGCACCCTAGACATGTTTGGACTAAAATTATAAACTAGTATTGATGAAACAATTTACTTTAGCTTTTATGTTCACACTCAGGGATGGATGAAAATAATCTCTAATGGTCAGATTTCAAAAGAAGTTGGTGTGAGAGCTCCTGCTGGGAACAATGACAGCAACTAAATGTGCAGCTCCTTCAGAAATGCAGACTGATGATATCCAGCACTGTGTATCCTTCAGAACAGTGTATTTTCTTCTTTTTGCCTCCTTTAAAACTACATAAGCCTGTGTTTACTAGCCTGTTTACAGTTTCCTCTACAATGTACTGTGTTGTCTTCTGGCCAAAATCCATGTAATCATTAGATGAATTACCCGAGCATTGAAATAACTGTAGAACAGATGCTGCTCCTTAAAAAGAAAAAAATACCAACCCGAAACAACCAAAAATCCACATTGCTACTGTAATATAATACACTTTCTTTGTGTATCTGTTATTTTTGTAAATACTGCTGGAACAATAATCTTGCATTTGCAGTGCACCTTTTTCTTCAAAAAAAGCAAAATAAATTGTTTTAAAAGGTACTGAAATCTATTTCTCTCTTGGCTAAAATGCTGTTAATACCTGGTATAGAAGAGGTCAAATAAAATGGAACATTCAGATTGTAAATAAAGAAAATATGAAGAGTAAAAATTTTAAAAGTGCTTGGGGGACTTAGGTTATGGACCCATTTTCAAAACACCTTTGGCTAGATCCCCCTTCCCAAGGGACTGATGAGCAATAGCAAGATACACCCTGCTGGTCCTCCGTGAGAATTGGACCTTTACAGTTATTATTTTTTTACAATTTAAATTTTCATGCCAAGGCCAGTTTGCAATAATCATTGCTGATGAGAAAGCTGTGTTTAATTTGCTTTGAAGATGGCAACGACAACAGTACAGGGATCTATCAAAAGGTTATTGTGGAACTCTTACCAACAAAAACAGGCACCTTCCCAGACATTTCCACACACTGCGCCTCCTTTTAGTCATTTTTGGGAAATCTCACAACGTGCTGTTCCTGAAATGTTTCATTCAAAACATGTAGTGTTTAATACCTGGGGACCTCGTGTTTCTCACTGTTCTACGGGATTCATGCAACGCAGCAATCAGCAAACGCAAAGAAGCCCTCTCTCTCTTTTTATTTCTTTTTCCTTCTATTCTTGATGGGTACACTATTGTAGACAATAAATAGTGATATTAGCCGTGAAGCCTTGCTGAAGTAATGTCAATCGCAGGTAAATCACACTTGACATTTTTAGAAGTTATGTCCTTGCTCTAGCAAAACACTCACTAAGCTGGTTGGTTTCTACCCCAAAAGATTACTAGGATCTGGCTGCAAGTGGCTTCCAACAAGATTGTGTAATTTTGTTTCCTTTTCACTTTTTGCAAAGTGCTTTTAAAAGTCAGTTCAACAAGAAATTCCACTGTCTAACGAGCCGTGACTGTTCATGATAGGATTTCATTTTAAATCCAGTTCATTACGCTGTCATTAGGGAAGATATGACTTGTCTTATTGCATCTTATCATTTACCACGATTTTTATGTCCATTATTAGTTTGCATTTTCAAAGTAAGATACTCACTCAGCACCTGATTAAATGCACAGCATAAGTCAAAGAGGAAGATGGATTACCTTACGGCAAAAAAAGCAATGAACTGAATCTCAACAAATGTGGTCATTTTCAAACTCTGCCCCATTCTTACTCTGAACGTGTTGTTTTACCCTTCGTGGTAAAGCTCCTTGTCAAATGCAAAGACAAATACTGCATCAGTCTCACCTTTTAGCTGATCATTTGAGATTTTAAATTTTTCAGGGAAAAGTCTCTCCCCCTGCATCACGTGCAACATGCAGTGTGGCAGAAACGCAGCCTCGCTAAGCCTCTTGAGCTGTTCCAGCTCAGAAAGGTCAACAGCAATGACCAGGTTTGTATTGCTTTACAGCTTGGTCGTGCTCACTCTTTACCTGCTCTTCACAGACCATTCACTTCTGCATTACTTCTTTATTTCTATCAGAATGGTAGAAAATATGAAATTTCAGCTTTATGGACTGCCTTTTCTTCCTATGTCAGCCATCACTGCAGGATCTGACCACCCTCCCCTACTGAGACCACTGCAGTTTCAAGGTCAACTGCACTTCTTCTAAGCAAGCAAATGCTCCCTTAAAAAAACTGGCTACTGTCACAGTGTCAAGGTAATCAATGCTATTTCAAAAATACAATGTTAAGTCTCAAGAGATCTTATGGAGAAATTAAACTTCTCTTTCTGTTGCACTTTTAGAACACAGAGACAGCCAGACACTGTTTACTTAGATTTATGGCGGTGCTCAAGCCACAAGAAAGAGATAACAAGAATGGACTATTTAGGAAAGATGCTTCACAGATCTTTAAGTCTCATTTCGGTGGCAATGTCCTCTTAAAGCTGACCAGTGTATATTTTGTTGTGGCTGAAAATGTAGCTTACTCACCAAACTTTTGAATAAGATTTTAAAAGCAACAAGACATTAAAGGTTCTATGCTCCTTTTCTTAATAGGAGAGTAACAACAACATTTATCCATCTCCCACCAGCTCTGCCAGCATTCTTCAAGGTGAAGGTGGGCAGACTATGTCTAAACAAAAAGTTAATTCATCCCAAAATAGTAATTCAATACAGCCAGCTAAAGCTACTTGCAAAATCTGATGAAAACACAAAATAATGTCACAAAAAAGTGGATTTTTTAAAAACACTTGAAGATTTTTCAGCTTTTCATTTTTAAGTGGCATTTTTAATTTTAAAATTACTTTTTTTAAAATGTTTTAACAAAACTAAGCCAACCTGCCATGAAATTCAAGTATTTTAATTTGCATTGAACAAATTGTTTCAGGTTAACAAAAGCAAAGTTTGTCCAAGCCTGGTTACTACTTCTCCGTTCACTGCAAAAATAAAAAATATCAAGGATAGCCACCTTGCTTTGATCCAAATTGATTTTTTTTCCCTTTAGTTTCTATTTTGGCTGAAACACTGAATAAATCTCCACATTTGGCAAGCTCTATTCAAAGACAAAGGATACGGCTGAGTGCTCTGGAAACCTCTCTAGGACTCTGGAAGATGAGAAGTGTATTTGTTTGTACATGCCGTAACAGAGTTGGTGGACACCACATTTCAGTATCACATATATTTGGGGTACTCAAGGATGTTCTCCAGGCAGTTGCTGAAGCTTGTTGTGGCTTTTGAAGTATGTGAGGCTTTTTTTTATCAGGTTTTCATGTATTAGGATTGAGGTATCAGAGCTAGAAAAGACGGAGATTTGTTCAATGCTGAACTCTTTCAAAAAATCTGATCTACATTTCTTAGATGATGAGCTGATACTGCAGAAATATTCAGCGCACCAGGCACTTCAAATGCCATCTCGCACAAAACAGCAGATCACATCCGTATGCTCTTTTGGATCTATTACAGCAATATCAGCAGTCCTTGATTTCTCAGAATGGTGCTATTTGTGCAGGTAGAGCAAGCTGTCACAGTTTGACAGGTTTAGATTATTTCATGGGGGACACCCCACCTCAAGGTGCAGACAGTAATTGATTCATTTCTCCCCACGCATGGGGCTCACCAAACTGCCGTCGCACGAGCTCAGTGCCTTGCTCGCTGCAGAACAAAGCTGGTTAATGCAAAATTAAAAGTTACCATCTTTGTGCGATCTTTATTCACAAGCCATAAATATAGAGCAAAGCCCCGTTTATTGTTCTAGTTTGCATTTTAAGTGCCTTACTCTTTTACTGCCAATTAAAAAAAAATTTTGAGGGCTCTAAACTCTAAAAAAACCTGTGCTTCTTTATTCCAAAGCAATCCTACATATTTTAACCATGCCACATACTGAGCTGACTCTTCACTTGAAGAATCAGTGGGTCGAGGCCAAGCACAGGCAAGTACTTGACACGGTTTTGCCCCCCAGTGATTAATTACCACTTGTGCCTCTCCGCTCCCGTCTGGGCGAACGATGCTCCAGGATTTTGTCTGCTAATTAAAATTTCCACACAACTTAACTCTCGTAATAATGATTTTCATCCACCTTTTTTCCTGCATTTAGATGTTGTTAAATCACCAGAGAAAGACACAAAAGGATCAATAATGGCAAATATCTGTGCATACTCGTGCACACGCACCCTCCCACGTGTGTGCACAGGAGAGTGCATACCTGATTTACTAGTTTTGCCCAGAACATCTAATATCATTTATATTATGACACTTGGGTAAGTGATGTTCTGAGATGTTGCCAGCCAGCCCTACTCCAAATAACTACCCATCGAAGGAAAAGGTTTTATGCAGGATCTTGATCTTCAACTAGACCCTCAAACGAGTTTTGACAATCGCATTCAAAATGAATAGATCACACTCTTTTAAAATAACCTTTGAGAAACATAACCTAAGGTTTTGCCTTAATTGTTTTTTCTAGTGTGCAGAAAGCGTTGGTGTTCTTCATGGCTGTGTTTGTCTCCTTCACCATCTGCAATGGGCCTGGTTTTAATTGTTTCTGTACCTCTGTGACTGCAGCTTCCCCATTGCTTTGGGGTCTGTTTTTGATTTTTCAGTGTGACTTGTGTCAGACAGCATGGAGGAGAGAACAAGAAATCTCCTGGGAAACCAAAATACATAGGCCTATCTGGAACAACTTCTATTGATTAATTTTATGAAGAAAATTAATAGACTTGTACTCCCAAAAATGCTTTCACTCCAGCATATAATACCGTAAACAAAAATCATTTCATTTGTCTGACTTGAAGAGAGCAAATCAGAAATGTTTTTCACCTGCGTTTACAAATCCCTTAAATTCAAAATCTAAGGCATCTGAAGGTCAACAAAGAAAAAACCTCATACTTCTTTAAAAACAAAATCCTGGACAAATAGTTCCCAAATGTAAATAAATATGACAAAACCTTTCACCCACATGGAAAACCTGCATTGTGCCTAACCACAGGACATACTGAATGACGACAACAGAAGGAAAAATTATCATCTCACAGCTCAGCCCTGGAGTGCCACCCCTGAGAATGGAAAACTGCTCATCCTCTGACCCAGAACTCCTCCACAGTATTTGGCAAGCACTCATCTCACATGGGACCACTCCTGGTTTCCAGCTGCCTGGGCTTGGGCACGGGCAGTCAGATTGGCAGGACGTGCTGAGTGCCATCCGCTGCAGCTGAGATCAATCAGAGCTATGTTTTAAATGCTAAGATGTCCTCAAAAAAAAAAAAAAAAAAAAAAAAAAAAAAA
>Ga0065711_1027579_pt1 | contig 47915 bp, 22 predicted proteins | sample Hoacrofraction12_FD_59098 | JGI IMG/M metagenome (GOLD analysis project Ga0065711, IMG submission 59098) | Hoatzin crop microbial communities from Cojedes, Venezuela - Epithelial fraction 12 v2 (version 2) | ecosystem: Host-associated > Birds > Digestive system > Esophagus > Crop | place... | reverse complement strand
CCTTCTCTGGAGATATTCAAGACCCGCCTGGACAAGATCCTGTGCAGCCTGCTGTAGGTGACCCTGCTTTGGCAGGAGGGTTGGACTAGATGACCCACAGAGGTCCCTTCCAACACCTACCATTCTGTGATTCTGTGTGATTCTGTGAAATCTGTAAAAAGATACGCAACATCTCCTCCTTCTCTTTCTGCAGTTCCTACTGAGAGCTGTGAGAACCAGCTCTAGACCTGAATTTAGCATCAAAACAGTTATTAGATGAATCCCCCTCTTGCAAATTGCTTCTGGATGTTCCTGTCGCAGCTTCAGAGCCCGGGCACTGCAATGGTGCTGAGCTGCATTGTGTTCCTCTTCTCATTACCTTTGTGTCTGTTCTGCTGCAGAACTATACACGTTCAATCAAGCACAATACAAAATTGAATCAGATATTTGATTATTCCCAAAAGTCAGTATGAAGTTCAATTTAAAAAAAAAAAGAAAGGAACTGAGAGCTGGGACTGGCTTTCAAAGGCTTTGAAGATTATTTGTTGACCCTATCTCACATACCTTTTGGGCTCAGTGTCCTAGGTAGCTTTGTAGGGACCTGGAAAGCATATTTGACTATGGATTTGAATCACACCAAAAGCATATTTTAAATCAACTGGAGTAAAGAGGCATTTTAATAATAAAAGACACAATATTAAACAGGAGCAATGGGGAGGAGTGTAGGGGAAAGCTGAGAAGTGTCAGGAGGAATCTTCAACGCCTTGAATGCAAAGTTCCCCTGTCAAGAACAAGGCCGTAAAGTGAGATGGAGTGGCAAGTGACCACAGAAATGGAAGACAGTTTTCAGAAAGTGGTTGAAGTTGTAGAGAAATGCCAGGGATGGGAGGCAGTTGTCAGGAGGGGTGGAAAGACTGCTTCCCAGGCAACATGAACAGGACTTAATAACACAGATAAAATAACAAAGTCCACTTAAGTAAAAAAATAGTCACATGAGAATCCTGTGGACTGAAACATTAACTTCATCATTAATCTTCCTACAGCACTCATTTTTGTGCCCAAATCGATTGCAATGGGGGTCCTCAGAGAAGGTGACAGCACACATCCTGGCTGGAAAACAGCGAGGAGCTCAAAAGTATCATGCTGCTCAGCAACTTTCCCACAATTAGTGTGAACTACATGCTGGTTTACTCTTCAACCACACTTTTCTCCACATCTTTATGCAATGTGTTAGTTCTTTTGGTACAGACCTGCAGGATGTGGCAACACATCGTACACTGAAATACATTCTTGTAAACTATGTGTAATGATAAAGATACTCATAGTTTGCCAACAACACACAGAGGGAACTGTGTGGGAATAGGTAACTTACCTATTGATTGGCAAAATCGATATTGCTGGTCTGTATCGTAGTCTGCAGTGGTGGCACACCAGTGGTCAGCCATCTGACCGGCCAGCGTCTGCGCACTCGGTGTACTATTGCTTATTGTACATGAAAGTGAACACACAGGGCACCCCGAAAGCATTTCCTAGCAGTGTAAAGGTCTCTGAGAAGAAAACAATGATAAAGATAGTATGGAAAATAATAGTGTAAACTGTGAAAAATGTGAACCTATGCTAATGGATGACTTACATCTCAAAGTGCTTTCCACATTACCTTTCCTATAACCATAACAAAATTAAGGTCAACACTTTTTCATATGTAAGGTGCTGACACATATTTTAGAGCAGCGCCGTTCTGATGCAAAGTAATATTTCATAGATTGAGTCTGCAACTAGATTTTAATTTGGACCAAGGTGCTTTTACAAACTTAGTAAGGCTCCAGAGCTCTACTCTAAGATACTACTATTTTAAACAATTTCAAGACTTATATAAAACATGCAAAAGAAGGAAATAATATTTAGAAGTCCTATTTCCTGTAAAAAGTAAACATCAGGTTAGACAATCCATCTCTGTTTTTATTCCAGTGACCTTTCAAGTATCTCACACACAGTGGAGCAGCTCCCGCATGCAAGGCTCAGAGTTTAATACTTCAAATATCCTGTGAGGTGGTTTTTAGAACATTCATTCTGGATGTGGGAAAGACATTCAGAACAATCAGACTTCAGCTAATCACAAAGGGTAATTGCGGTGGTAATTGTAATTATTCCACGAGCATCCTTATCTGCCGAGTCACAAAAGCCACACTTCCTCCGCCTACACTGAAAGGTACATCTAGCCCTTTCTCAGCTCACCCATATTGTGCTTTTTTCTTTAGAACATAAGTTCAGTTCCATGTTGCTGTGTAAGAAACTTATCAGTGTTTATACTCTCTGTTAACAATGTAGTGACACAATATGGTAAGCAATAGTGACTTTAGAGAATGATTTATATATAGTATAAGAGTAAGTACATATGTATGTATATAGTAACACATAATATATATTTAGAGAATATAGAGAGAGTATATTTAATACTTATAATACTTGTAACACTATATACTATAACACACATAGTAAAATAGTGTGTATATTATATAATACATAAATGTGTATATATTAATGTATATAATTCCTACTTGGCCACAAATATGACATTAAATTCAAGGCTAACTACCTTAGTGCACTGTTTTTCTAAGACTCTGATGATCACCGAAGGAATCAGAATAGTCAGAGCCAAAGATCCAAAACATTCGGATACTCACAAAGAAATTACTGCAAAGGATGAAAGAATCAATTTTCTGTACCTTCATATCCCTGGGAACATAAAACATCCATGGCCCATAGAACTTCCCCATATTCTTTGCACTCAGCCGCTTATTTAACACAACATTATCATGTTCTTCATTGTCAGGGCTGAAAAACAAATCTTCTCCTTGGATTGCAAGGATTTTTTCATTTCTGCATTCCCACGACTGGAGCTCACTTGTTCGATTACATGGATACAGGGTGATCTCAGCCTGATCGTCCTTCAACGGCACCCCCAGGCATAGGTTCAGTCTCACATTCAAGCTGATGATCAGTGATCCACCTGAATTTTTGTGATTCATTGTCTTGATGGCAAGTGGCAGTTCTAACGGATTGTGATAGATGCCCAAAGACAGAGCTTGTTGACTTTATTATGTACTAAAAATGTTTCAATATCTGTAAAACAAAACAGTACATAGTATATGGTTAGTACAGAACATTTGTAAAGTGGATATGTGACATGATTCTGCTTCCCATTCACACGAACAAGGAGTCATCGCATTCATGTCAGATAAAAACTTGATGTTTTTGAACATAGTCCAGTGCAACACCAATTTTACTGATTAAAAAGCAAGAAAGTAGGCAACAGGATATGTATTTCATTATTATAAGTCACCATACTGTGGATTAGTGGCATGCATCAGCAGAGCTGAGCACAGCTTGTTGGATTGATTTACGTCAGTGACATGAATTCCCTCAACCACACTGCTGTTGCCCTGTTTCCATCTATCTGCACATGCACGGCCTCTGACCTCTACAAACTTTTCTCACTCTGATACATCTTACAGATCTCCTAGCGAGTCATAGCTGTCTTTACTGAGCCATTCATCTCCCCACTCCCGAATCCACCTTTCCTTTCCTTTTCACTGCATAAATGCGGGTGCACACCTATGAGCCTCAAAGGGGGTACCCCTGGGCTCACTGACCTTGCTGACCTACAAGACCTGCAGTATCTACTATGAGCCATGGCAATGTAAAACTAGGAGTGACATTGGGAAACCAATTGCAGTCTGAGAAAGTAGCAAGGACTGGGTACTAGTGGCATCTGACCACCCCTTGGCAATGTGGAAAGGCTGGTGGAAGTTAAAAGGTCTACCTGTACCAGAAATTGGGTCTCTAGCTCTCCAGGTAGTTTCTCTGATCATGTCTGCAGTGGTGGCTCCAATGTAAAGTAGAAGTAGCTGAGCTAATTTCAGTCCAAAGTGAGTTTATCAGTAGCAGTAGTGAATCATACCTATGAATTTGCTCTGCTGCTTTGTGGTGTACTTTGTGACCCACCTGGTTGTATTTCCCCTCCAAAGCCTGCGGGATTCATAACCAGTATTGGTCCCTCATACACATCTTGATCACTGGGCATAATATTTAATTAAAATGTATTTAAAAAGTTAAAGAAATTTCATTCAAAAGCCTGCAAAAAGTCAAAACCTATTTAGTTTATAATATACAGTACACTGAAAATAATTATCCTGGCCTGAAAGTGATAACATGGGCCATTAAAAAAAGCACCACATACTCTGAGGCAATCTGTAACAGTTTTACTCAGGATTTACAAAGCTAAAAGCATTTAACCTTAAACATTCAGGTCTCCAGAAGCCATCTCTAACACCTACAACAGAAGCACAGCTAAAGGGGTGGCAGTAATATTGTCACTGCAATTCTACAATAACTTTACTAAACTTAATCCAGCTTTGTTTCACAAAAATTTTACTCCATCCACTTTATCAGCACCAGTGAATCCAGTGAGTCTGTTTAAAACAGTGAATGAAAGTAATGTTCTTTACAAGCACCAAGTCTCCCTGGACTGCACAGCCATCATCTGTGAACATCTTAACGTCCTACAAATAATTCCACATTTCACCACTCCTGAAGTTTTTCCTGCCTGATTTTGCAAGCCTTTACACAGACACCAACAGCTCAAAAATCAGAACACATAAGTAAAGACTAAAAAATAATAGACATCTAAATATACCTCATTATTTCCTTAGGTCTGATCTTCTGGGATTACTGAAATGATAATACCACTACATAAGAATAAAGCCACTAAGAATTTAGTCTTTGCTTCCTTATCTATCCATTTCTTTTTTCTGTTAGATCCTGCCCTTGCCTCTTGCCTGCCATTAAGAGGCTGCCATCTATATGTCCCAGACAAATAATGTACATACAGGCACTGCCACAGAGCCATAAATCACCCAGAAATGCCAAAGGACATGGAAGCACTTTCACAGACACCTTCACAGGGGGCAAGCGGGAGGCACTTACCCGCCAGCTGCAAAGCACTGTGAAGAAGAGAAAAAAAAAGCAAGAACCTGGAGAACATAATTGTAAATGCTATTTTCTTTTCTTCCCTTCTCTAAGAGCTGGATGATGAGAGTTGCTGGCAACAAAGTCCTGCTGAAGAGATGACAGTGACAGGTCCTGCTCAGTTTCAAAGGCTGGATGGTTGGGTAGAAAGCTCTGAGTGCTAAATAAGGAAATATTCTGTCACATGCCACATTTCAAAAAAAAATCAAGACCACACAGCACGAATTTTGCCTTTGAAAAAGAATGACTTCTCTCTGAGGGCAAACTGTGCTGCCTTGGGAAAGCAGGTGATACACAGAAGGTTATAACTCTATACTTTCCTGTTATCCCTTCTGAAGAGACAGCTGGGGATCTCACAGGATCAAATTAACAGTGAAATGCCAAGAAATTAAGCCTCAGCTCTTAAATCTTCCACCTTAATCAGACATTGAAAAAATACCATCAGTAAAACATGTCAATCTCCTATTTTCACATGTGAGATGAGACAGGATTGCATTTTAGAGGATTTAACTAAAATTCACTCTGCAGGACATTAAAAAAATTTTTCCCTTCTAAATGAGATTGCCATTGCCCTACCTACCTACCTACCTTCATTTCTGCATAAATGAAGCTAGGAGACCAGCACTGAAAGCTACCTGAAAAAGGGCTCATTTTAAAAACAATCCCCATTTTTCTTGTGAAGTAGGTCGATCTCGTCAGACAGTCATACCAAGAGCCAGCCACCATTTCAGGAAAAGCCACGTATGTCTTCTTACCCAGATCATACATCAAGCACTCAGGGGTTTGGTTTCCAAACGTAAGAGTTGGAAACCTGAAAGAAACAGCACTCCTCTCCTGACCATGACAGACTGTCCCTGTAACTGCATAAAGGCCTGACTTTATCACAGTAGATTCTTACCATGGAAATATTTTGTTTTGTCTTAGAAAAACTGCTAAATAAAAAAAAAAAATCTGTGGTGTGAAAATACTATTTGAAGTGTTGTAACACATTTGTTCAGCACCTGTAGCAAAAATGTGATAGCAGGGAAATTTAGCATCATTGCCTGTTTGTTGCCAAGATGACTGCATTTCCTAAGCCCAGGATTTGTTCCTACTTGGTTGCTGAGCAGAAAGACAATGCAAGAAAGAGAGTTAGTTCCCTGAGCAAGTCTACAGGATTAAAATAAAAAGGAGAAATTGAGTTGTGAGATAAGAAATTACAAGGTAATGCTAGGTACAGATGTTAAGAGGTTAAGGGCAAGGTTAACTGAATTTTGTTTTGCAGATGATGACAAAGTATACTAACAATAACAACAAAGTCAACAGCTTTTTGTGAAAAAGACATTTCTTGATTGTTTTGTTTTGTTTTGTTTTTTAAATCAATCTCTTAATCAGCTGCCAAAGATCTTGCCTAGAAAGATCAAAAGTTTTCTGTGGCCTGAACTGATTTGTCTCAGACTGACAGCATTTCCTTACAGCATGTGGGCTATTTCTTTAAAAGACACATTGTCATTTATATTGTCAGGATTTTTAACAGCCTTGTTTTATTCTGGAGCTCTTACAGCACAAGGCCAAGAGGAATTGCACTCTCTTCTGGGTTGGACATCATGCAATAAAAAAGAAGCGAAATGGGAACGGTCAGTTTTCTTCACCCTTCTCTGCTCCTCAGGCCACACCAGAGCCAATTGCAGCCTGGCAGCAAAACAAACTTTGGTTCGTTAAGAAATATTAAGCACTTGGTACCCTTCAGCCAGGTTGCAGACAAGTTTTAGGGCTAAAAATCTGAAAAATTTGCACTGTGTTCTTGCTACTCCAAACACAGCTTGTGAACTGGCACCTTTCCTCCTACGGCCAGTACTGTGAATTAAAGGGTACTGTGCTGGTTCCTGGGAAGAGGTGGCTGCCTGAGGCTGTTACAATCCCTGAGGCCAGCCTCCAAGGAAGAGCAAAACCAGAAGAGCAAACCTCACTACATCACCTGGACCTGACAGCTCCTGCTCACCATGAGCCACCAGCCGCACACCTTGGGAAGCGCCAGGCAGGAGGAGGCACTGCCTTCTTGCTCACCTGCACTTCAGAAATCTGGCAATGGGAGGCACCTGCAGCTCACCACTGCTCTTGGGTGTAGCCCCAGTGCAAGCTACATCCAGCCACAAAGAGCAGTCCAATCTGGAAAGTCAGACGCTGGGTTAAAAGCAAAGTTGTTCTCCCTGGCATGAATTCAGTCAATTTCTGTTACTTCAAATTCAGTTGCTAGACCTACATCCTAAACACTAATCTCAAAAGAGATTACTGATAGTGTAAACATTGACTTGCTAAGGATTCCCTGGAAAATCTACTGAGTTCATTAAACATCTACCCACTCAAAGATTAAGAGCAAAAGAGCAGCACAATATCAACAGACACCATACACCTCAACCTATCTAATGACTCTAAATGAATGACAGCGGGGGAGGTAACATACAGTGGTTGCTTTGCAGGTGATAATTTGCCAGTTATTGATGTCAGCTATTCACAGACAGCCACAGTGACATAAAACGACCCATAAAGGTCTTCGGGATTCTTCAAGAGCAAGGATCCTTTAGGATCTGCTCTGCTCAAAGAGCAGTCCCCCACCTGCGTAAGCCTCCCCACACGCTCAGCCACAGTGGCTGAGAGCAACTGGTGCACTCCTGCACTTGCAGACCAGCCCAGCCATTGGGGACTGATTACAGGGCAACTGCTCTCATGTGTTATAGCATTATCTGGTCTTCTTGCACCAAATTTAGTTGAGTATTTTGATACAGAGGTGAGATGAGCCTGCTGTTTTTCTGGTCAGGCTCTAACAAGGGGGATAGGTACTGTCTGCCATCCTTCATAACCCTTCTCATTCAGGCTGATAAAGGCATCAGTTTAAAGCTGCTCTGTTTATCAAAAGTTCAGACAATAAAATCCACATGGGTCAAAATGCAAGCTAACTTAGGGAAACATACCTGTGGGCTGAAAATACTGCGGCTATTGCATTAATTTCCTTGAATTTTGTACATACCTAGTGAAAGCAACCACAAATCATGGAGTAATTAAGCAGAAAGGCAACTTCTTCATGAAAGGGAGAATGGAAAGATTTCCCTGGGGAGAAAAAAAGAGTTTGAACATTGTTTGAGGAAGGATATTGTTTCTTTATTAATGTTTTCTAAAGAATGAGGATTTTTATGCATTCCTTGTGAATAAATGGTATTGCATAAGTAAGTAGCTACTAAAGAGTCTCAGAAGACCACAATTATGATGTCCTCACATCTTAAGTCCATTATGCTCTTCCAGAGACTACATTTACGGGTACTATTGTACTGGGTTTGCATGGCAAGGTTTTAGTAACTGGGGCTACAGAGGTGACTTTTGTGAGAAGCTGCCAGAAGCTTCCCCTATGTCCAACGAGCCAATGCCAGCCAGCTCCAAGACAGGCCCGCTGCTGGCCAAGGTCGAGCCCATCAGTGATGGTGGTAACACCTCTGTGATAATGTATTTAAAAAGGGGAAACAAAAAAACCTGCACAAGAGCAGCCAGAGAGAGAAGTGAGAAGATGTGACGGAAACAGCTCTGCAGACACCAAGGTTAGTGAAGAAGGAGTGGAGGAGGTGCTCCAGGTGCCAGAGCAGAGATTCCCCTGCAGCCCGTGGAGAAGACCATGGTGAGGCAGGCTGTCACTCCGCAGCCCATGGAGGTCCGCGGTGGAGCAGATATCCACCTGCAGCCCACAAAGGACCCCACGCCAGAGCAGGTGGATGCCCAAAGGAGGCTGTGACCCCATGTAGAGCCTGCGCTGGAGCAGGTTCCTGGCAGGGCCTGTGACCCCAGGGGGGACCCATGCTGCAGCAGCCTGTTCCTGAAGGACTGCACCCTGTGGGAAGGATCCATACTGGAGCAGCTTGTGAAGAACTGCAGCGCATGGGAAGGACTCACATTGGAGAATTTCCTGCAGAACCGTCTCTCACAGGTGGGACCTCACACTGGAGCAGGGGAAGAGTGTGAGGAGTCCTCCCCCTGAGAAGGAAGGAGCAGCAGAGACAATGTGGGATGAAATGACCGCAACCCCCATTCCCCATCCCCCTGCACCACTGGACGGCAGGAGGCAGAGAAATCGGGAGTAAAGTTAAGACTGGGAAGAAGGGAGGGGTGGGGGAAGGTGTTTTAAGATTTTGTTTTATTTCTTACTGTTCTGCTCTGATTAGATTGGTGACAAATTAAACTAATTTCCCCAACTCAAGTCTGGTTTGCCCATGACAGTAACTGGTGAGTGATCTCTCCCTGTCCTTGTCTAGACCCACAAGCCTTTCATTAGATTTTCTCTCCCCTGTCTAGCTGAGGAGGGGGAGTGATAGAGCGGCGTTGGTGGGCATCAGGCCTCCAGCCAAGATCAACCCATCACAACTACAGAGACAACAGACTTTTTAAAAGCACATTTAGTGACAAACAAATGTAAAATGAAACTTTAAACGAAAAAACATCTCCCTAATATGGAATTATGAAATTAATCTTCACCATTTATCAGGGGAATGTGTGAAAAGTCTGCACTTTATTTTTGTCCAGAGTAGGAAGTATTAAATTAACTAAACTAATATTTTAAAATGTCAACAAGTTTTTTGGGGGGTAATGAAAAGTCAGTTGTCATATTGTCATATTTTCTACAAAATTGTGTGAATATTTGTGATGGGATGAATAACTTGGTGTGATCTGGCCTGTATCGTGCTAGCAGCAATAAAATGCAACGAGTAATAAAAAATAGCCATATCGTTTTCACATCTATAATTTAGTATGTATTAAGAAAAAGTCATGTACTCTATGAAAACAGGAGAACAAAAAGAAAAACAAAATGCAAAGAAAGTATAGCTCCATGAAGTACTAGGATAACACAAAGCAGACAAATATATCAAGTTTTGGTGATTTTAATCTTCACAAAATAACTTAATTGTGGTAGAATGGTCAACAGTGTTAATTATATTGACAAAGAACAGAAAATATTTCAAGGAAAGGATGCGTACTGAAATTAAATCAGCTTTGTCTTATGTACTTATGTTCAGACTGAAGGACTGAAAAGTTTCATGTAGCAATGCTAAATCATTAATGGTAATCTAGAAATTATGCAAGATGTATAACATCTGAGAATGTTGCAGAAGAGACTTACACATACTTAAATCAGATTTAACAATAAATTCAATTTGGTTTACAAGGGAAAAACTGTGGATCACATAGTTCAATAAAAAGATCACGAGAAATAGCATTGAATTTTGACTGATATGGTGATAAATTCCTGTAATACCAACTGTTAACAGTCTTATTTTTTAGCAGTTACCAGAAAGTTATTACACTCATTATACATTGTATGCTTGTATAGCAAGAACAAGATGTAAATGTAACACCATTACTCAATTCAAGAAAGCATTTTACTAAAGTAAAAATCCTGACAATCTTCTTATCTTTCAGCTAACTCAGATTTGGCAGGTGCAATTAACAAATATCAGTGATCTCATCTTGAGCAGGAGTGCAGGAAACATGTTTCAGACCAACAAATTCTCTTTATCTGATAGGACCATCTACTCTATATATTCCCTTTTGAACTCTGTAAAGTGATCTACTCCAAAACATGCTTTGAGTAATGTATTCTGTTGACTGAGATGTACATTTGCACATTTGACACAGGAAGGCACTGGATCGTTATCAGACCCTCACTTCAGTATCAGCCCAGCCTCATTTCATAAGCAATTCATAGGGACAGCTAAGGCTAAAACATCTTTAGGCCTTGTCTAAATTTACTCCAAATTAACACCTCAATTCATTACATTGCCACCTTACTATTACATCCATAAAATCTATGTGGTCTTCTGTGTTCAAGGTTCCATTCTTATTTCTGCTACATGAGCTAGAAAGACTTGTTACCATCTGTGCCTTTTAGGACTTTTTTTTCTTTTTGTAACAAAAAAATCTTTCAATAAAGGGAGAAGACTTTTCAAGTGCAATTTTTTCTCCTTTAAAGGAACACCATAATCCCAGAAAGATGCAGAACAACTACATGACCTCTGAGGAGATGCTGGAAGAATTTAGTCCACAGGAGGGAAGACTGGAGCAGTGCATGATAACAGTCTGCAAAGATGTAAAACGTTGCTGCATGAAGGAAGGTCATAAATTATGCTACATATCTACTTGGAAAAGGACAAGAAATACAGGAAAAGAAACAATGGAATCAGTTCAGCAAGGGAGAATTAGGTACCAGGAAAAAACTTCTTAATAGTATAATCAGGCAGATTATTTAGTGAGAGACTTCTAAAAAATGAAATAGGAAAGTAGTTGTCAGAAATCAACCAGACTCACCTGTCTCTCCTTCACCAAGAGCAGCTGTTAGGGTTTTCCAGTTTACCTTTCTGTCTCTAGAAACTGAGAAATATCTTCCAGGTTTCAGTTCAACATTCCTCTATGCTCGTGAAAAGAAATAATTGTGACATTGATTTTCAATCTTAAACCAATGTAACCCCTATCTTGAACAAATCTTAAACCAATGTGACCCCCTAACAGGTCAATACGAGCAAGTCTTGGGCACCTCTGGGACACTGGGGAAGAGCATGACAATGAATGAGTGAATGAGTGACTGCTGCTGAGAAGTTGTCACAGGGGACCAGTCCACTTCAGTGGCCTCCCAGCTGCTTTACCAGCCCCATGAGGCACTAACGTGACTCTGGTTTAGGGGCGGGGTGGAAAGGATCTGTAGTGCCTCAGGCCAACCATGTAACCAAAGGGGCACAGGCTCATTCCAAAAAGCAAGCAAATGTGGTGAAAAATAAAACTATGAGCAAGAGAAAAGTGAAGGGTGGAAGAGAGGAGATGTTGGGCTAGGCTTCACCGACAGCCTGAGTCAGTTCTCTTGAGGGCCTGCGATGGCCTCTCTGTGTCCTGTGCGCAGATGGGCAGGGCCACCCTCGCCCTGGAGCTGGCACTTGATCTGCCTGCTTCTATGCAGAGCGGTTTCAGCACACTAAGACAGCAGAGATGTAATCCTCTTTCCCTTAACATGCTAAAGCATCTCACAGCAAGGTCAAACTAGACCCAGAGTGGGTGTGAGGTGGGGGGTGAGGGCTGAAAAGCTCTGATGTGAAGGGCAAATCTCTAGGTCCATCATGCAGCACCAGGCTTGGATTTGTAAGGGGTGGTGAGACTTAGCCAAGCTTTGCCAGGTTAGACGGGGCTCTGAGCAACCTGTTGAAGATATCCCTGCTCACTGCAGGGAGGTTGGGCTAGATGACCTCTAAAAGTCCCTTCCAACCCAAAGCATTCTACGGTTCTATGACTCCTTGGAGAGAACAAGTAGCTGACTGCTTGATAATTTCTCTTAATTTCCACAATAAGATAATGCAGTGTTAAAATAAGACTAGCAAGCTAAAATGAGAGAGTACACTGCAGAGCCAAAGTCACTACCATCCCAATAGATGTCTGAGTGAGCACCAGGAGCTCAGGAGGTCTCAGACCTTGTTGCCAGTGACAGGGCCAACAGGTGGTACATTCAAGAGACGGAAGGCTCCCATCTGGGAGACCACACCCGAGGGTGCATGTCACAGCTGCAGATGTTGCCTAGCCCTGCCTGATGACCCAAGAGCATTTGAACCTCAATATTTTGGCTGAGGTACAGCAGACCAATGTATGCTCCGTGACGGCTGATTTAAAGATGCACTCATCAACCTTTTGTACTACCCTTTAACAGCTTCTCATTAACCCAGACTCAATAATCATTGGAAATAATCAACATGCATCTTTGCACTATTGTTCAAATACTGGATTGTGTAAGAAAAAAATAACTAGTCCAGCCATACTTCCTGGATAACAGTACACAGTTATAAAAATAACTGGGAAAATGCCTGTTCTTTATATTATCTCTATGATGAGTCATTGTTTTCTTCCTTTGCTTTATCACTGTTTCCTTCCTTATACAAAAAGAAAAAGGTACCACGTTCCAGAAAGAAATTTTTCAAAATATTTTCCATGGGCTTCACACTTCAAGGACCTTCTGGACGATGCTCTTAGTCATATGGTTTAGTGTTAGGTAGCCCTGTGAGGAGCAGGGAGTTGGACTTGACAATTGTTATGGGTCCATTCCAGCTTGAGATATTTTATGATTCTATGATAATTTTCTACGCCTTTTTAATCTCTTTCTTTATGTTAATTCCCTACCATATCTAAATGCAGCATTTGACTTGAATACTGAAGAGAACCATATTGAAGTAGAAAGGTTGGCAGAAAATATGTTTAAGACTGTTTTCTTCCCCCCACTACCAGTGGATTGGTGAGGTCCAGAACATGATTTTAAATACAGGTAAGAAGACTGTGTGAAAAATGTCACATCTGAAAAATGTCCTAATCCCCAACACCGACTCATGGCCTGACCTATGTATCGGTCTCTGTGTCAGTGGGAGATATGCAGTAAGTGCAGTTTCTTTACATCAGCTGGCAAGGAAAGCACTGTAGTTCTTCCCCCTCCTCATACACCTTCCAACTACAATTGTATCAAACCTATTTTCTGAAAGAGGAAGGAAATGTCATAATTAACAGCACAAAAGGAGATAGATAGAGCAGACACTCACATGGACTGTTACCAAAAGAATCTCTTAACTACAAAACTATAAAAAGATCTGTAGGGCTCAGTTTAATTTTTTTCTGAGAAGTTACATGCAGCAGTTCAAGTAAAGAGTAGAAGGAGCTCTGTGAACAGCTCTAAGGGCTGGCTTTAATCTGAAATAGTTTCCAGATTTCTCTGTTATGAAAGGCATCTAAATCTATCACAGCTCTTCCAGGCACAGTCCGAGCACTGTAAAATCACCACAGTGCAATTTGTTCTTTTATTTCTTTGGGGGGTTTGACACAGAAAATGGTTTGCCTAAGGCTTAGTCATCAGTTCAGTTTACTACTTCTTAGGACTTCCTGAAATTATCACCCTACTTAGCCTGAATGTGCCCTGGGTACACTACTTTGGTCAATCTATTTCTGCAAAATTGCCTGTTTTAGAGAGAAAGACACCATCCTTGCCTGAAGTAATCCATATTTAGGCAGACAGTCACCTGAGCTCCACTATAAAGCTTGAAAAGAGCTACAACGGTGGTGGTCATGGTTGGGATTTATGGTTCAGATCCCATTTGCAGGACAAATTTTGTTTCTCTAGTTTCTACTGACAATGCAAACCACACATGCCGCAGGGAGCTGAGGCCAGGGCTCCAGGTCTGCTTTAGCACAGCCTCCAGCCATGGGCATGTAGTTAGACTGGCCTCCCTCTTGCCTTTTTTCTCTCTGACTCACTACTCCTTGCTGGATGTATGCAAAAAGAGGGGTGGAGAGCGTCCTCACCTAAGGTAAGCCAGGCACTGCATTTAAGGAACTTTGAAGGGTTTAGCTTCAATTCCTTTTACCCACTGCTGGCCTCCCACAAACACCTTGGCTATTACAAACAAGACAGTCAGTAATCTGCAGGCACGGCTAGCACCATGTAAACATCTTAAAAAAAAATATTTCAGCAGACCAGAGCACAAAATGCTAAAGGCATCTAATGCTTCTTGTTGAGTCCTGCCCTCTCAGGGAAGAGGTAAACACCTAGCATACATATACCAAACTGTTTTCTGGGAATATATATTCCAAGCAAAATGTAGAGAGAGGGAGAAGCATCCAATATACTGCTTAGCTCTCTGCTAAGAAGAAATCTGAGACAAAGTGAGAAAATTGAGAAAAAAAGGGCTCAACCTGGACATTTCAGACAGGAAGACTGGATTACACACACTGGTGTCAATAGCCTGGGGAATCCTCTAATGCAGAAAAAAATTACCATGACTAGCAATTTCTTCACTAAAGCATAGACAGAGAAAGAGGAAACTTAGGAACCTGCAAAGCTGAATCTTGCCATTCCTACCTCTACAACTACTGAATGTTAAGAGAATGGAAGAGGAAGTGAAAAATAATTAAGAATGTAGCAACTAGATATATGTAGAAACATCCATTTGACAGACAGCTGTGAAATGTGCTGGGCAGCTCCAGCCAGATTTCCATGGACAAAACCAGAATCACTGTGGTCAGAAAATTTTGCACTGCCCAAACCTGCCCTGATTTTCAACATGCCTCGACAGAGAAGAAGTTAAAGGCTAGTGTTACTGTTCCCAGCTCTGCCCTTGTGCAACCCTCCTCCTTTGCAATCAAACCATACATCCTCTGTTTTTCACATCTGCACAAATCAATGGCTTTGTGAAATCTAACTGACATCTAGGAAAATGTTTTCAGCTCCTCAGATACAGGACCCTGTGTCATGATATACAGCTTTAAAAACTGCTAGGATGTTCTGAACTACCTCTAGAAAGCTGGTAAACCTTGGTCAAAACTTCAGATTTAAGTCACAGCCAGTTCCCGCCCAAAGGACTATCCAAGGCCATGTTCTCTGCAGCTACTGTCATGCTTTTTTCAGTTAACACTAGACTTTACACATTCATCTAAGTAGGCACATCATTCATCAAAGTACACTTTTGTGGATGCTGTTCATTTCACTGTGTGTACAGAGTGCTCTTAACTTTGCTGAATTTCCATATTTATGAAACCAATGTACATTTTAAATGAGTTTGGGCTCCTGCCCACATTTCAGTAATCTCGCTCTTTTTCTTGGCAGAATCACAGTCCATCAAAGTCTGTTCAGGACAGCTTCAGTGCAGAATGCATTTTCCTTGTTATTTCACATGAGGCTGTGCCACTGCTTTCATGAGCTTAATTCTTCATACCAAAAGATACGCATACACTGTTTAAAGTATGTTCTTCATTTCAGCAACATCTTGTCAGACATTTCATTAGGAGGCAAGTAAACAACAGAACATGAACAAATATCTACAAGCTCATTTCCTATACCATGAACATCAATTAGTTCTGCAGAAGTTCCACCCAATTTTGCATAAAACAACAGTACGGATTAAAGATCAAAACTAAATGTGATGTATGGGCTACAGAACAAGCCCATACATTATTTTCCTCTACTATATATAGTTTTTTTTAAAAAAAAAGAATATTAATTTGATTAGTCTTAAAAGTTGGAGACTGGCTAGAGTACTTGGAGAGATTTACATTTCTCAGTAAACACTGATGAAAGCTAGAGAGGGGATGAGCATATCAGAAAACAACAAACAGTATGAGTAAAAAGAGGAACCAAGGAATTATAAGCCAGGCAGACTAACTTGAATTCCTGGAAAGGTAGCAGAAAAAAATGGTACTATTTGTTAATCATGAGAAGATAGTAAGGAATCTTAGTCAAATCCTGAGGAAAGAGCAGTAATTAACAGTTTATGCTGAACTAGAAGGGGTACTGACAGGCATTTTATGGAAAGATTTGCTGCCATTCTGTATGTTAACAACTCAGGTAATGGCAAAAGGTGTACTTAATAAATTATTAAAACTTGGCAAATTAACTTAAACAGTGCCCAGGAAGAGACATTATTGCAGAGTTTTCTGTCCTGTGAATGGATGTAGGCATGCATCCTTCACCCACGCCAGCGAGCACTCCCCAAAAGGGATTTCTAGGTGCAATTGGCATGTCTAGTGTTTGAGGGACCATTCCCATGAAGCAGTTTGAACACAGCCACCACCAGCCTGCTCTGGAGCAACCAAGAGCCTATTACTAACATAGATGTGGACAGCTCTAGCCCAGCTGTCCTGATGAGCTGGCAACATTGCAAAGCACACCGACGTTGTTAGTCTAGAAGCTTCGAGTAGGTTGCCCAGGGGAGGAGTGAGATCATCATCACTGTCAGAAACTTTATTAGAGGTTGTATCTGTCAGCAGCTGCTTAGTTTAGCTGACACTGCCTTTTGGCAGGACCTTTTCAGTTCCCTGTTTCTATTATGTATATCTTAAAAGGTTCCTATTCACAGGATATATAAAATTCTAAGATCTTTAAACTTTAAATTATGTCATGCTTTTTATTGCTTACTTTAACATTAGAAGAAACTCCATTTGCAAATTTCCTTCAGTAGCATCCAGAACAAAAGAGAATATATTTATTTAAACATGATTGAAATCCGTCCTAAAGTCAGAATTAGAGACTTTTGAAGCTTACAAATCTGAAGCGACACATTTTTTTTCAATACACCTAGAGTGACACGGAAGTGACACATGCCATTACAAGAACACAATGAGTCTGCATACTGAAGCTTTATACACTGATTATTTTTATAAGACTCTTGAAGTAAAATGCAGTTCCATAAGCTAAGAACTTGACATTTCCAGCACCACAACAGATTTGCACAGATGCTGTGTGTTAGGAATTATAATTGCTATTTTTGCAATTACCTTGCAGAACTTCACATTTTTAGTATCTCTGAGTGATGCTGCTCCTGCGTACAGACTAGAATGGCTGGATGACTGCTTCAGCCCATATACAGCATCATCACCTACTTTTCCTCACATACCAGGTGAAGCACCTCTGTGCTTTTCTGTCCTTTGTTGCCCCTGTCAGATGGAACAGGAACGACGTGAAGAAAGAGACTGGATGCATGTGTGCTCCTCCACAGCAATTTGCTTTTGCAGAAACCAGCAACTAATGGGCACTCATTGAGGGTCCCTGCACATCAGTCTCATCATCAAGAGATTGAGGAACACAGCGAATCAGCGAGAAATGTGCAGGGGTTAAAATACTAACAAGAAGTAGAGGACTGAGAGGTAGATAGCAGTTTTGGGAGGGAATCTGATACTGGGAGACAGCAGATAAGTGACCACAGGATGAAAAAAAACATTTACCCACAGCCACTCAGAAATATGAAGAGCAGCAAAACATTGCTTTCAACTCCTGCCTCCTTCTTTTCTCAGTTGATTTCTTTGATCTTTTTGGCTGCTGGGGTTTTCTTCGTGCTGACGCTATAATTAATTTCCTGAGGATATGGGAGCCCAACTGCTTGGAGCCTCACAACTTGTTTGGACCCTGATTTGGAATACCAGCTGCAACTTTTACAACCTACTGGAAGCACTTATCTACTTGACCATAGGAGTTGAATATGCGGGAACATCAACCCAGCTTTCCAAGTGGGTTAATGTAGTAATCATGGCCACAGGAAGAGATCCAAGGTCAGTATCTGATACATGAACATTGTCCGAAGAAAGTGCCAGCGAACTTCAATGAGTAAAGATACATATATTTTCAAATTAATATTCTTTTACAAGGAGGCTTCTCAGTTACTAAATAAAAAAAATGCCAGTATGAAACAGCTAGTAGAAACTATGGATTTGACTACGGTGCCCAAAAACACAACCCTGTATGTGTGGTACCCTGCTGATGAGCCCTGCACTCACCCATGCCCTGAACCGTCTGACTGCAATGCCAGGCACGGCTTCACTGCCAAGCTGCTCTGAGTAAAACGTCATGCAGCAGATTGGGGAATCAACCCTTGCACATCTGCAATCTTGATAAGGACTCCACTCAGTGGTAAATATAAGATGCTGCAACTATTATGAGCAGCAGCTCGTCAGGGAAGCCACTTGTGGTCCACGTGCCAGAGCCAGCGATCAAGGCTGGCCTGGCACCACCTCGCTCCTCTCTGCAAGCCACAGCCTCGTGCCCGGGCTGATCTGCTTTAAACAGTGAGAAAGGTGCCGGAGCGTGACATGAGCCCTGCCTCGCACCCGCTCTGCGTCTGAAGGGGCTGTGAATGTCTGTTCTGGTCTTGACAGCAGACTCTGAGCTACAGCAAAGGCACTCACTCGCTAATCAAGAGCAGACCAGACACAGACAGCTTTCCCTGAAGCACAGTAAAAATCACAAGGGTAAGGAATTACTTTTTTTCACTACTATCTCTGACCCTTTTTCAGCAATCATGGGACTTCTCCTAAAGTATTACCAGTGCTACGAGCTCTTTAGCTCATGTTATCTACACAAAATTCAAAAAATGGGCTGGCTCTTCTAGATATGATTACAGATTTCTGCCATTCTTATTCCTCGTCAGTAACTGTATGAATGTGGCTGTTTCATGTCAGGTACTTATATATACAAAAATGTATGAGGACTATTTTCACCAGTATTTAGAAGAGGTCCAGTCTTGCACTCTCTGGGCACATACATTTCCTAATGAAGCCCAAACACTGGGTCACAGGGGGCCGGCGGGAAATATCCATAAACTGAAATGCAGAATGAACTTCATAAAGAAAATGCTTGCAAAATGAAATGCAAAATTGAAGATTCTTATGCAAGGAAAGACTAACCAGATAATGTTTCCTTTAATGAAAGCAATATTAAAGGATAATACACACACATAGCTACCACTGCTCTTCATGGAAAGACTTGAATCAACATTTTAGTTCTCTGAACTAAGCCAGAATTGTGTACCATCGGGCTACTTACAAAAAGAGAAGTACATTTTTCTTCAAAGATGCTTTCTTTTAGAAGTCGTCAATTGAAAAACCATGAGTTAAGCTGGGTTCACATGAGAACAGGAACTAAGCAGGATTACAGAACGTCTTTAACTCTGAGGAAAAAAACCAATATGTCTCTTCTAGAACACCAGATCTCTGCCCTCTGATGTACAGACCACTAGAAAATCTTTTCATATTTTGACACTGTAAGTTATGCTACACTGCCCTAAGCTGTTCACTCTGTGGGGCATTTAACAGGATGAATTTGTCAGAAAAGACATTAAAATTTTGGAACAGTAACAAAAACACGGTGAAGAGGACTGCAGTCAGACATTGTCTTGATACATGTGAAGTGTCAGAACATCCAAAGGGATTCAACAGGAAGAAAAAGGAAGTAAGCATGCTGAAGAAATACTAAATACTTTACTCTTTCCAAGAGGTATTGTGATACTATGCTTTTTTTCTCTGCTGGCTTTCTGGGGACTTATTTACATAGGAAAATTTTGTTATAGTATACACTAAGTATATTAGCTAGCCTGTTGATAAATCTCTATGTGGATTTTTTTTTCCTATTCCATGCAAATCAGAGTAAATCACCTCACATTTTTTGCATTTTAAAAACTGTCTATTTGAAAACTTACAACAGAGTTGACAGAGTACTGTTAGATTCAAACCCAAGGTTAATCACATGATAATTTCTATATACAGATAAATGTGAAAACACCACTTCTGGCTCAGGAAGTCCCTGAGCTGCAAATGTTGAGGCCAAGAGAGGCAAACAGAAAGCTGCCACCTGATGTTTGCCAACTCTTTTCCCCTTCATTAAGCACCTGCTTTTGTACACCACCAGGGAAAGGATGCTTGCCTAAACAAACCTTTGATATGACCCGGTAGAGCTGCTCTTAAGTTGTGATAAAAATCAAATTTACTGGCTTAATTCAAGTAGACATCACTGTCAATTTTGTTGTGTAGGTCTGGTAGAACTCTACAGGGATCCATGTTGCCACGGCTGGAGAAAATGTCTCACAGAAGACAGGTCATATACACACTTTCAATCAGCCCTTTCTGCTGTTCTTTGTCATTTCAGGACACTCTACAAATGCAAGACCGAAGACAGATTTCAAGCAGATTTGGATAAAGTTTAGAAATCTATTCAGGATAATGGAATTTTTCCAAGCGTATTTTAAAAAAAGAAATGGATAGAACTGCTGGGTTTTGACAATAAATAGGATGGAACACCTGAGTTTCAGCTGGATAAAAATACGCTGCTTTAAAAGTAATTTCAGTGTATATTGCTTTCTAAACAGCAATTATCCCTGAACTTCTCCAATTATTGACTTAATATAGGCTTTAGAGGATATTGGCAGGTACCAAGAAATACTTAGAAATAGTATTCAGGCAGGACTTAGAAATAGGAAATTTTTGGTCATAACTGACCACTTCCCTTTGCTTTTGGCATTTTAATTAGTCCCTAAAGTAAACTTTAAGGTTGTTGGTTAGCCAAAACCACCTCATCAGCTAAGCTAGGCTCACAAATCCAAGGCAGAAGCCATCATACTCAAAAAGCAGGGCACAAGACTGAACTTGTTGCTGGGACTTGCCATTCCCAAAGTCTTGAGCAGCCAGGGGTAGATTATCATACCTTCTCTAACATTATTTGCAGTAGGCTATTGGCCTCTCTCCCAGGCAGCTGATCTTCTAGGCTCCCTACCCCAGTAGAAGCTCCTCTGGCCCAGGTCTTGTGCCATCTGTCAAATGCCTACCAGGAAGGAGGACCAAACAGCCTTGCTGTTTTTCTTGGATCCAAGAGCATATTTTGTGGTCACCTACGGCTAGGAGGGAGAGCCTATCCCTTTGTCTTTTCTAATTTGGCATGGGGCGCTGCTACAGGGACATGATGGCCGTGACGGAGTAGTCCTAGAGCATGTCTTCTTCTTGCTCACTTTGGTATAGTCCCTGCCACTGTGCCATGCAAGGCTGGCAGGGACAGTGAGTGACATCGGTCCACTTCTGAACAGGGATGAGGACAGAGGAGAGGATAAACCACAGCTCTCAAGCTGGTAGCACCTGATTAGACACCACAAAAATGACACTGATGGACAGTGCTTGTGGCATTTCTGTGCTTTGACCTCACGTTAGTGGGAAGCTTAAGCCTGACCTGGGTGCTAGCACTGCCCATACGGCCACCAGTCATGCAGCTAGGAGAGCGGTGCTGCTTCCTGCAGTGTTGGCCACGCCTCTTCCCTGCCTCTGCCACTTTTTCTGCTCACTTTCTTCATTTTTTCCAACAGCACCGGCTTTAGCTCATCAAAAGTGTATAATCCTAAATGCATAATCCTGTATACCACTACTAACCACAGAATTATATAATATTTTACACTGGAAGAGACCTCTGGAGGTCATTAGGTTGAAGCCCTTGCTCAAAGCAGGACCTCAGTTTCAAGGGTTGCTCAGGACCTTTTCCAGCTGAGTTTTGAGTATCTTCACTACCAAGTATGACATTTCCACAGAAAAATTTATGTTGACACGCTAAGTGTGAGAACAGGCAGAAACTGTTTACAAAATTCACTCTGAATGACACTGTAATTGTTTGAGCAATCAATCACCATATGAATAATTGAGGAAAAAAAACACCTTATGAATATTTGGAGTGAGTTATGATAAAATATTAAACTTCTGTAAATGAAATGATTCTCATATTCAGTGCAATTTCAGTCAAACCATAAAAGTGCACAACAAGCAATGGAAAATACTTAAAGGAAGAAAATTCATAGAATGTGCTTGTCTCTTGTGATTCTTTAGCTGAATTCAAAGAGCTTTCATGTGAAATTTGAGGATTTCCTTCCTTTTTATCTTATTTCTAGCTTCCTCATTTATTTAAAATACCTTCCCTATTTTGTGTCACTATGCTAAGTTTTTATATCACTAAATATCACATCTTCAGTAATTATAACGTAGCCAGTTTTTAGTGGCATAATCAATACCCTTTCATTTTTAACCCAACAAAGAATGAACTGTTTCAATGCTATATGCTCTAAATGTAGCTGCCTTGACAAATAATCAGTCAAGAAGAAAAATGGTCTCTTCTTTCCCAGACATTTTTTATCTTTGCAATGTGTGGAGACAGCACATTTCTACTGTTCCATTTTCTGTTAAAAATTTGTTGTAAACATATTTAACTCTGAATAGAACCTAAATTTTGCTCGTTTTTAAATGCATCATTAAGTCAGAGTACACAACAAACTATGCCTTTAACAGCAGCTTACTTTCAGATAGCAGCCTAACAACGATCTCCATACGATGTGGTAGCTCTGAAATTAAAAGTAGTGTCGCCAGGAGAAAAGGCTGCTGTTCCCACTGCCCAGTAATAAAAAAACTATTTTCTTGCAACACAGGGTGCAGGAGAAATCTCTGGGTGGGTGGGAGACGTGTAATCAAGCCCCACTACTATTCCATCTGCCTCTTGACAGCAGATTCATCCCCCCACCCCTCCCACTGGTCACAGGCCTTGTACACCCAATATACCTTTTCTTCTTCCTGCTCTTCTTGCCTCCCACCACCCAGTCACAAGTAGACCTCAGGCTGGCCAGATCCAGCAGATGGAATTATTGTCATCTTTTCTTCCAATTGAACATGTCCCAGGACACCAGAGGGGGTTTTGTTCTCTAACAGGTTGTTTAAAAAAAAAAAAAAACACATCTCCACTTTCCACAGTATCTTTGCAGAGAAAGTGTTTGCCTGTAAGCTTTCTCTCAGTGGCTTCTTGGGTTGCAAAACAGCCCATACAGTTCCTCTGTAGGTCTCTAGGCGAAACCCCCTCCTTTCTACCACCCCAGAGGCTTCCCCACAAGTCCACTTTCTGTTCCTCTTAGGAAAACCCTGGTTTCCTTCCCATCCTCTGCACTCCAGCTCGATGCTCCAAAGCATCCCGCCCACCCTGTGCACACTCACCGCTCTCAAGGAAGAAATCATCTCCTCGTCTTCCTGCATGGCTCTGCCCCGTGAAAGACATCAGGAGCTAGGGCAAGGTGGAGAGGCAGCCTGCCTTCTTCCCTAACCTCCAGCTGTGGCCCTTACAAAGAACACAGAGTACTCAGGCAAATGGGAACAAACACACAAATATCTGACACCCTCCACCCCCTCCCTGCCCACACACGCACTCTCTTCCCCGGTCTGAAGGGCGCAGCTGGGATCCTGGGCCAGCAGTGCGCTTCAGCTGGCTTCTTCGCTTGGCTGTCTCCTATGCAAAACATGCTCACTCCCCTGTTGCTTCCACATAACCAGGAGTCCTACCCTTCTGCAGGAACCAAGCGTTCCTTGAAGCCCCCGTGCTTCTCCCAGCAGCATCCACATTTCCCAGACCTCTGCTTTGGTGAGCCACAGCTGACTGGCCCAGCCTTGCATGGCTCTCCCCCGTGTAGTCAGCACTTCTGGCCCAAGTCAAACGCCTTCATTTCTACTTTGGCCTTTCCCTTCAACATCCTTTTGTTTCGACACCTCACACCATCCTCTTACCAACCTCAGCCTATGTTTCTCACAGCATGAGCCCCTGTTGCTCTCATTACTGAACATTATTTTCTGCTATCTCCAGAATCTCTGTCCCATCATCAGTCTCTTCTGGTGGACCACAGGACAACTGCAAGTCCTACATGTATAGTTCTAACTACTGACTATAAACCAGAATTAAGTCAATTAGTTCTAAAAGTAGGTGAGATGAATTTCATCTGGCTGTCTAGATCTACAGTCTGGATAAAGGGGCAGTATAATCATAGCACTGTGTGCATTTTCCTGAACTGAGAGAAAATATTTCCTCAGACGTACCAGATCCGCTAACTTAAAATGCTTTAGCTATCATTATTTAACAGACAGTGAATTAGAAGTTGTGCCCTGCAGAATGTCATAGAAGGGAGAAAGCTGGATATGTCAGATAAGGACACAGCTGAGAAAAGACAAAATGAACCCTAACTGTTCTTGTGTCCGGATACGGTGACATCGGGACAACTTTATGCTTATGGAGCAGTTCAAACCTTTCCTATTGACCCCAGAAAATCTGGCTCTTGCCCACTGGAATCTGGCCTGAAGGCACTAGTTCATCCCACAACTATCTATCTATTCTGTTTGTATTTATAGATCTTCCTCACATTTTGTTCCACATTACTCTTCACTTCCTTTTTCAGTCTGCTACTTTCAGAAATGTAAATGACAAAAATAAATACTTCCAGTTCACAGACTGCTTTTTAGATTCCTGCTTTAGCCTAGGAACTGCAGTTAATATCTTCTTTTCTGTTCGAAGTTACTGGTACCAATATCGGCAAACAGTTTCTCTGTAAATTGGTATTCTTTTGGAGGAGGAGGATGTTCCGTTCTTCTTTGTACATCTTTCTGCCACGGCTGTGTCACCATCTGACACTACAAAAAGTTAAAACGGTGACTTCTTCCACAGCTTTTCCTTCCCTAAAGGCGGTCGCTACTTCTTACTTTGTAGTAAGTTCAAGTTGAGAATTGATTACTTTTTCAGCCATGCCATAGTAACAATCTGGCGACATAATGAAAATAGTGAGAAAAGGCAGGAGATTCTCTCTAAAATACCACCCTAATATAGAGAAAGAAAGGACAAGCAACCGAGAACCTGCTAGATTAGGAAAAGTGGATGCTTATTTGTGTATGGAAATTTAAGAATCCCATCCCTCCTTCCCCTTATTTTTACTTCTATGATAAAATGTACTGTTTAAGAAGATACACAGACTTTTACTTAGAACCAGACTTTTAATGCCCATTTAGTGAACCAGAGTAGAATAAAAACTTATTTACATGTATTTCACACACACATAAACTATTTTAATTTAAACACAACTAAAATCTGTCAAAAGATTAAAATATCCAAAAATATGAAATTAAATAAGGACCTTGTCTAGACTAAGAGCTTTGAGTCGTTTGACTTTGTATTTGGCATAAAATACACTGGAAAAGTAAAAAAAAAAGCTATATGTAAACCTATTTTATATTTTTAGGGTTTCTGAACCCAGAGAATATATCAGTAGACCAGTATGATATGCTATGCTGTCACCTCGATCATGATGGAAGTCTGGAATCATACTCAAAGGATTGATGAAAACAGACTTGGACACAGGGAATTTGGTTAGATATTAGGAAAGATTTCCTAATGGCAAGCTTCATTAGGCTTTGAAAACATGGCCTGAAAATGTATGAAATCTTCACTGGTATTGGAGATTTCAAGAGTAAATTTTATGGAATTTTTCAGGTATGAATGAGGTATAATTCATTCTGCCTTTTTCCTCCCTTTTGCAGAATTGTTTGAGATCCCCATTCTATTACTTAAATGATAAAATATTTCTATTTACAGTACATTCAAACCTCTTATTATAGTTGATCTTTCAATGCTTATGTTACAGAACTATAGCAGAAGAAGAACAATTTACACTTTCCTTTCTATCAGTTGTATACAGAGGAGGAAAATGTGTCAATTGAGATATTAAAGGCAACATGAAGGGTTTCTGCGGGTACCTTAGTAGCAAAAGGAAGATGTGGACTCACAGCAGTGGAGCAGGCTGCCTGGCTGAGACAGGGAGCTGGTCCTGCTTCCAGCAGGAACCTGTGCCAGGTGGGCTTGGAGGTCCCATCCAACCTGCACAATTCTGCCAGTCTGCGCTGGAGATCGGGGGTGGCATTTTAAGGATAACCACAGATCTGGATGTACTTTTGGAGCATGCTAAGGAGCTTATTCTCACAGCTGCCTGTGGTGAGCATGGTTCTTCTTGTGCCTACAGGTGATGATGGACCCATGCGGAGACTGGAACCACGTGAATGTTCACTTACACAGGGTAGCTCCAAGTCTGCATGTATGTTCAACGGTTCTCCCAGGTACTACTGTTTGTGAGCAGATCTCTGGATCTGCTTTGCAAGATTGCTGCTTCCTGCTAGTACAGAAAGCAAGAAGCATCCTGTGCAAAATGAACTAGAATTTCCATAGGAGAAAATCGCTTTGCCTTAAGAATTCTTGTATTCCAGCACTTTAATTCCTTTCAAAATCAAGCCCAAGATTACCCTGCTTATTAAAATGTTGCCTGCTCATTTTCCTCAATATTGGTCACAAGACAATTTGATTCATGAGTTCCAGGGTCAGCATTACCACAGTATATGGCATTGTCAAAACTGGCTGTAACTGTTCGCCGATCACGTCTTTTTTTATAGAGGAAATAGAATGAAAGGCCAGTTCCTGTTAGCAGAAGGAGGATCAGTATAACAATCGTCCCACCTAAACTATTTGCAGACGAAGCAGCAGCTTCATTTTCTGGTGCTGTGAAAGACAAGACAGAACAATCACTACAAACGGCCAGAGACTGCTATTGTGTACAACAAACCTCTCCCCAAGTAAACCAACTGTGTGAACTGTACAAGTACTGAAGAACCATAACAGCAGTTAATATTGATGCGAGTTCTGGACGGGCAATGCAAAATTGGGCAAACAATCAATCTCTTCCATATTCCTTTCAAAAGGACCGTTCTGTTATACCAGAGTATACCATTCATACAGTAAAAAAAAATTCAAGAAGACATGCAGTTTGAGAGAAGAGGTCTCCTTTTAAACATATTTTTAAAAAAATCATCAGTGACTGTTAAGTGGATATTTAAATGAAACTTTTCTGGAGTCAATTTTCCATGTAAATAATAAATGCATATAAATTACTGAAATTTCCATTCAATATGCTTGCAAGAAACCAACCTACCTTTATTGACAGATGAGTTGTGGGTTGGCTCAACTTCAATAACTTTAAAATTAAAAAAATTATATATATTATACACTGTTTGCAAGCAAACATTCAAAGATTAAATAAATACTGCATACATATTTTTTACTTTGCATTCCTATCAAATTTCAAATACTGATAGAATCCTAGAATGGTTTGGGCTAGAAGGGACATTGTAGATCATCTAGTTCCAACCCTCCCGCCATGGGCAGGGACACCTTTCACTAGACCACGTTGCTCAGCGCCCCATGCAACCTGGCCTTGAACACCTCCAGGGAGGAGCCATCCACAGCTTCTCTTCACAGCAACCTGCTCATGTGCCTCACCACCCTCAGAGTAAAGAATTTCTTTCTTGTATCTAATCTAAATCTACCCTCTTTTATTTAAAAGCCATTACCCCTTGTCCTATCACTACATGCCCTCGTAGAAAGTCCCTCTCTAGCTTTCTTGTAGGCTCCCTTCAGGTGCTGGGAGGCTGTGATAAGGTCTCCCTGGAGCCTTCTCTTCTCCAGGCTGAATAACCCCAACTCTCTCAGCCTTTCCTCGTACGGGAGGCGTTCATCTTCATGGTGTTCCTCTAGACCTGCTCAAATGGTTTCACGCTTTCTTACGCTGGAGCCCCTAGAGCTGAACACAGTACATGCAGATGAAAAGTATGTGAAAACATTTTCCCTGACAATTCAGGCTGAATCCATCAAATGTTCTTGTTAAAAAGATCTGTAAAAACATCCACAAACTATTGTCTCACTATTAATTGCTTTGAACAATTTTTTTGGTAGAGGAGACAGATGTTCAAAATTTTTACACTTCCACAGTGTAAGGCTTCACACTTAGTACTGAAGTCAAATTTTTACACTTGCCAAAGTGAAAAGCACATGTGTACTCCTCCATCGCTTGGGAAATATGATTCAGTGAATTGCTTGCAGGACTGGCTGGCTGGGCTCTACAAAGCTCGTGGATGACTCCATTGCCGACCTGCCAACATGTGGAGATCCACAAGCAGGAGACATGATTCCACATTGCATCTATCATATTGTTGCAGTGGATCTGTTTGCCAATGGCAAATCTGGCCTGTTTCAAACTGTCTCCTAGCTGATATGTGCAAACACAGCTGAATCCATGCCTATACAGTAACTCACGCTAGCTGCATGTGTGCAGATTTATATCCTTCACACTTTATGCAACACTGCTGTGCACGCAGGAGGGACTCACCCCAGCCTGTGACACATTCTGATTTCACAGGGGTTGACATCCAAAAAACCACAGCGCCAAAAGTAACCATTAAAAAGGAAATGTACTGTGCTCTTTGGTTGTTTTGGTATGTCTTCCTATGCCTGTGTCAGCAGAGAAATGAATTGGACCCCACTGCCCACCCTCACTTGACACTTTCTGCTTCGCCATCCAGTAGATCCCAGCACGCTTCACTGGAACCGGCCCTGCAGACAGTACCTGCCTTCTTCTGCAGGAGCTCGGTGGCTTTGCACTGCTGCCCCTCAGCCTAGCTGTCAGGAGAATGTTTGCCTTTCTTCTCAGTGCTAGTTTAGTCATCTATTCAGCATCTACTGCCCCTTGCACCCTAACCACAATGGCTATGAATTTTCTCCACACTTTCACCAGGTAATATGTTCTCTCCTACCCCAGGGTACAGCAAATGCCAAGAAATCAATGTTTTTACAATGAGAGGAGGAAGCAGGAACTCAGGTTCTTCTCCAATATTATTCCTCATTGTTCTTAACAGAAGTTACACTTGGCTTTGATGCAGATCCACATGCATCATCATCAATGTATAAAGTGTACTCAGTGCATAAGCAGTTTGGCTTGCTGTACATTAACCACTACTTCTAAAATAACCCAGTGCACAGAAATTCAGAACTTACTTTTTGGGATTTTGCAAATAAAATTCTGGTCAACAGAGCAGAAATAATTCCTCCAGGTTCCACTTGAGACATCCATGTCAACACAGTGTTCATTAAATAGTGATGTAGGCTCTCCTTTCTCCCAGTTGACAAATTCTACCACACTTCTGTCTGTCCATATCCATTCCCCTAAAATTGAAAGTTATTAACTAGTGAGTGAATGAAGTGGAGAATCATTTCTAGTCTACCGGACACAAACAACATCAGGTATGGAATTAATTAGTTGATTAAATTAGCATCACAGAGGGCTCATTCCTCATGCTTTTAACAGCCAGAGATATTCAGATGGGAGGGTACCAAGTGTAAATGCTCACAGATGAAGTTAACTCCATTACCCTTCTGGGCCATGGCTGTCAGTGGTGTAAGGAAGACATACCCAGGCTGCTTGAGGACTTATAGCTGAAGCCTGTGCCCAGGATTCACCTGTGCCTGGAGCCTTAAGAAAAGCAGAGCACCTGTGTGAGCCACTTTCTGCAGTTCTAGGATCCAGATAGCTCAGGACATTTTCTTTATGCATGTATCCATCACCAGTGACTAGCTGCTTCATTAGAGCTGGATTAATCAATTCTCTTTGCAGACTGAATCAGCTGTCTTTAATAATAACTCCCTTCTCATCTCCTGCTGAGGCCCATCAAGTAGGAAGAATTGCCATCGCTGCTCCCTCAGGATGTGCTTTCATGGCAGCATACCCTGACATAACCCGCAACTGCCTTAGTGCCAGCTCTTCCGTCCCCCTGTCCACAGCTGCACTTTCCTCTTGCCTCTGCTTGCACTATGTGTAGCAGTGATGTGCAGTGTAGTGTGCCAGGTTAGGAACAAATCACTGCTTTTTTTCTGTTAATTTTCAGCTAGAAAAGATTAATCTGGCCCACCGTGCAACAAGGCGCCTGCCTTTGCTGGCAGTGAGAGACAGGGACTTAGGCAGCCATGGCCAAGGCCACTCACTGTAGCCCAGTCTAGACTTGCTCTAGAACTGTACCCTCAAACTCTGCCATGAAATAAAGGCTTCAGAATCAAAAGGATAAAGAAAACAGGATCAAATTTGCAGTTAAAAAGAAAAAAAAGCTGAAATTATTTTGGATGAAAATAAAAAGTTCCACCAAAAAATCTATGCAAAAACCCTGACATTTAGATTAAGAAATATTGCCAGGTAGCTCACATGAGCTTCTGTCCCCTGTGTTGTTCAGAAAAATATTCAGTTTAGGGCTGCCTCAGCTGTTAAATACAAGACAATATTTTTCTGAAAATACTAACACTGGTTAAATGTCAAGGAATTCGAGTAATAAAAAATGGCAGGAAACATGTTAATCGACTAATGCAGTGCTGAGTTAGAACCTTTTATGGACTGAAATATACTCTAGTTACAATAAAGGTACAAAAAGTGTAAGACTATTGGTGGTTTATGTTTTAAGTATTTTAGCAGAAAATCTATTAAACATTGAACAATTGATCCCTCATTAATTATTTACGTAATACTTATTATATTAGTATTCATATTTAGTATGTTAGTATTCTTTAGTGTTCTGTTTATTTAGTATTTATTTTTGTCTCAGTATGTATTATGAAATAATTACCATCAAAATTTTTGAACAATCCTATCCAAAACTTTCTGAAGTCACTTGCAAGTGGAGACAAATAAAGTAAGAGGAAGTTCATTTCAGCTGAATCTTCTATGGAAACCAGAGAAGCACCTAAAAATGTCAATTAAATATTACATATAATTTCAGCAAGATTTTCCATTGGAACTTAATTATCTCAGTAAACAATTGTGACATGTTTCATGATCAACTTTTTCATACAGTATAAAATCCTGATAATAAATTTAAATTAGCTGTACCTTGTAATTTATATACCTACACACACATCTATATATTATCTTTTGGTTCTCAATTGAAAAACAAACACACAAACAACCTGTAAAGACACTTACCCATTTGAATACATGCCATGGAAGCATCAGGCCAGCTTTCCTCAGAAGTGGTGTGAACATAGTAGCAATGACCACGGAAGGGAATCCAAGATCTACCTCGCTTCGGTTCAGGACACTTTCCAGGAAGCTGTGGTGGTTCAGTAGGGATTAACTCTATTAAGGAGACACACACGTTTTGTTGGGATCTTGAAAGCCAAGGGAAACACATACTCCTGCACCACACATCAGCCCTACCAATTTGACAGTGATTCCAGTAAAAGGAATATTCCGTATACTTAACTAATGACAGAAGATTGAACTAATCATGGTCAGCTAGTAATAAATTATATTAAGTGGAGCTGGTTCTCCAATCTGCTAAAGAAGGCTTACACCAGTCTTACTGCAGTTGTCTTCATCAAGGTAAGTTTTACTTAAAACTTATGAAACAGAGTGAGGAATGAGTCAGTATATATAAAGGATCTTAACACCACTACCACAAGCCAGTGGCCAGTTTGTAGCATGGTGAGTCAGAGAAGTCTGTACCTGCCCTTGTACACACATCCAAAACTATTTAAAAGTAGAATTAGTAGCCTATTGCATTGCCTGGTTAAAGGCAAAGCAAAGTTTAATGAATAAAGAATTTGCTGTGAAGTGTGGTGCAGAGATCATAAATTTCATACATAATTTAAAATATGTTTGAAAAATAGGTGTAATATTTAAGCTCTAAAGCATCTCAGTAGAAGCTTCCCCAGATCTTACACTTATAAACAATATAAATTGATCTATTTGGCTGCTACATTGACAGAAGTTTCCTATCTCCCAATATTACAAAAGGTACTTTTAAATGTAAAAATATATCATTAATGTATTTACAGTTAGGCTAAAGTTGATCAGTTCTGCAACTTCTTACTAATGATGGTGCAGAAAAGATCTATTGCTTGTGGCATCAAATGTTGCAGTTGTCTTTATGATGTGCATGTGTTGAATGGCCCATGAAATGAAACGCCTGGAAATCGCTCAAGACAGACTGGATCTGGGAGTTCTTCGTTAACGAAAGTAATAGTTTATCACAAGGCATACACTACCACAATCTTTGCACATGCAGAAAAGCTAAATTCAAATAAAGCCATGAATTTAAATTCCAGCCTCCCTAATCACGTTTCTGCCATTGACAACTTACCTTTGGATTGTTTACAGAGAGACAAAAATGTTTCATTGCAAGATGCTGTCTTCCAAAAATAATCCAAATCTAAATAGACACAGGCTGCGTTCTTATTTGGTTCTCCACTGGCCCAGTTATAATATCTGCTCCTCCTTCTATCTGACCATATGTAATGGCCACGAGTCTACAAGCAAACGACAATAAATTTTATGTCACATAAAACAACTAAATTGAAAGAATGTTAAGATCGCACTTGATTGCATGTGCAGGTATGTAAAAGTTAGGAAATGTCCGTAGCAGTAAGGGCAGTAATCCTAAAGATGTTCGTTTAGTACACTGCCTATATTATTCAATTCACACCGTCCATCTTGTGCAGTAGATGGGCCGTTAACAAATGTGAATATGCAATTGAAGCTTGTGTGAAAGGAGCCCACATACATTCACAGATCAAATAAAGACTGCAGAGAAACTATTAACATTCCTCTAACACAGGGTTCTCTATATATTTAGAAAGCAAACAGAAAAAGCAGAAGTTCCACTGAAGAGAGGAATACAATACTGATGATGTTTTTCATGGGGCACACACCACAGACCTCTGCCACCATGCTAAAAGGGCTTGTGGTAGGTTTCTAGCTCTTGTGAGGACCAGCTACTAGAGACAAGCTGAGCATGCATTTTTTCAGTGGATTTTACCACTATTTGCAGAGGATGACCAACGTTAGTTACAGCCATGGCTCCTGTCACCCTGTCCCACACAGCCTACTCCTTATTCCTGTCATCTTTGGAGGTGCAGGCTCCCATCCGGTTCTTTGTGCCAGGTGCTTTCCTGTCCTTTTTCCTTTGAAGTCCTTGGCCACGTTTCATCCCAGATTCCTGTCTAACCCTTGTTTCCCAGTGCCTGCTCTCACTGAATTGTGGCTCCAGTTCCTCTCACCTCAGCACCTGTGCTCTCTCTCAGTCCCATGTCCCACCAAGCTCTGTCTCTACCTCTTTTCTGTTGATTTCCTCACAATTCCGGTTCCACAAATACCCAGCTGCACCACCTCCTTTCATGTTCTTTTCACATGCCTCTAACATACTTCCCCTGTCAGACCTTTCAACTCTTTGCTGGCTGAGTCTGTCAACAGTTTTTCACAAGCTTCAGCTCCAAAAACTGGCCTAAGGTGTCCCCATCACCACAGGCCTGCTCCTGCCTCTGCGCTGCACCTTGCCGTTTCCCCTACTGCCCAGCACAAGCTCTTGTAGCGCTATGCTGGAAATTAAAGCAAAGCTAAAAATATTTCTTTCTTCGTGAGGTTATTTTAAATCCAAGTTATTTTCATGCTATGCTCCACAACGTGTCTTCAGAAACAGCAGTGCTCCCCAACATCAGCATGTGGTAGACCATGGTGTAGGGAGTGGAAACTCTGTAGCCACTTTTACCACTGAAGCCACTGTCTACTGCAGCTACATCCCTGGTGACCTTTGAAATGTGGGCTGTGGCAGTTCTTACTTACATTATGGCCAAACATTTAGATGTGTAAAACCCCTGAAGTGGAGGGAAGTCAGGTACCTCCGTAAGATTTTGACACCTGCCACACATTCACGGATCCAACTGATAGAGCTCACGTGGGAGCAAACTGCACCCACAGCATTGGATCCTGTCAGCCTCTGAGCAAGAAATATGGCTGATCTGGGGTAGCTGTACGATTGTCGCAAGCGTTTGATGGACTCACTGTGTTGCTGTTAAGACCAATCCATACAGGCTGCTCATGCTTTAATATTTGTAACCACACGTAAGATTCAGCGTAAGGATCCAAGAGGCTGGCAAGTTCTGCAGACTGATCTCTGCAGTTCTTCTGTGCTTCTTCCCAGTCCATTTTGTAGTTGATGACTGCATAGCGGTCATTACCATAACTGGTAAACCCAAACATCGGAACTATATGTTGGGAGTTCTGCAGTTTGGGATCTGTAATGAGCAAACAAACAAAAAGAAAAGTCTAAAGCTTTATACTGGCTAGACATATAACACTGAGAGAAGATGTAGTGTACTAGCGTAGTCAAGTAATTAAGAGAGACTGGAACAACAAATTGTGTCCCCACACATCACTGCAGCAATGAAAGCCATGTTTTCATGTTCTATGTCAAAATTTTCTAATTCTTGTCAGAATGACCTTTTAGCATAAATAACTGTATCACCTCTGGGAATGTGCACTGCAAGCTTTAGACCTTCCCAGGGCATACTTTAACTGTGTAGGGCATTGAAAGGAACAGTCCCCCCACTTTTTCCGTGATATATTGGCATTTGTTTTATTTCTGACAAGGAACAGGGTACAATAAGGACATCATGAGCAAGCAGAGGGATATAACTGCTGCTGATGAAATTGCCTGAGTAAGATTGTAAAGAAAATCAGGCAGGGCTTTTTTTCAAAATAAAGAAGTCGCAGTGCTTTTAAGTGTAACAGTAGAATTTCAGTTTTGAAGACTTTACCCATATAAAGACAAAGTACTCTTCTCTCTCTCTCCCACCACCTGATCACCAAAAATATTAGAATACAAGATGATCCACAGATTTTAGAGTTTTTTTCTATTTACTCGTGTGGTCCTTAAAATAGGAAAGATTAAGACTTTTTCTCTGAAAGACAAAATGTGTGCTCATTTTGCTAAAATGCTCCATAACGCATGTGAAACTGTCAGATTAATTTCAGTTAAAATAGGGTTGAATACAGGAAAGTCACTTTTAACACCAGTTTGACGTAACTACAATAAATCAGCTGTTCCAGAAAAAGGTGAAAGAAAACTCACCAGAATTTTTCTGACATATGTAGCTTTTGCTTGTTTTACATTCTTCATCTTTCCATTTCCCTGCCTGTTCAATAGGGTTCTTCACCATAAAGACACAGTCATCCTACAGGGGAAATAAGGTTAACAAGAAAAAGATGTGGATAGACAGGCAACATTCTTACTCCTTCCACAGATATAGACTCACCTATCACACAGAGGCACATGCAGATGAATAATATGAAGGTCATATATATGAACTCATACGAACAATGGTCAGGAGCAGTAACATGACAATAAGCATTTGCAACACAGCCCTAGGAAAGTTTGCCCTTGGATGATGGAGGGAGTTGCAAAGCGCAGCACAGAGGTAGGAAGAAGTGTCTGTGACTATCTGTATGTACATAATCTCTGTGCATGCACATGTATGTGTGTGTGTATGCGGTGTGCCAGTAGACATGTGCATGCTAGGTCTGGCCCACAGGACATTTCAGCTCTGTTGCTGTTTTCCTGGAGGTTATGAGGAAACTCTCCTCAGCACTGAAGCTTGCCTGGAGAGCTGAAATCCTCTTCTTGCCCTGATCTGGCACTTAGGAACCCAAGTTGTCACCACAGTGCAGTAACGTAGACATAGCAATTAGAAAGAACTTCTTGTTGGGGACACCTCCCAAACCCTTTCCACTTCAGTTTGGGCACTTCACCTTCCTCCTTTTCCTCCCACAGCATAAGAAGCTGCTGCTTGGCTTTCTTCAGCATAACATCATGCTGCCTCCAAACCCCCCCAGGGGCATTAGCCCAGATCTTGACTGCAAGTGAAGGAAGATGTATGTGGAGCAGCTTGTGTAGGGACACAGGTATAGCCTTCTACCAAAAGCACATGCATGTGTGAGATAGGAAAGTCCTGGAGATCCCCAAACCCAGCTCTAGCCTGGATGGCAGCAGAGGTTGGACCTCACAGAACTTTCTCCCATTTTAGCGGAACTCACAGCAATTCTGCTATGAAAAAGAGAGAAACTTGGTAAAGCTAGCACAGGAATACAGAAATAGTACTATGGATCAGTATTCTACATTAGCGATTTTACAATTACTGAATAACAACCAGTTTTGTCCTGCAACTAAACACAAAATGGTATAGCAGTGCTGAAAGTTTCAAAGCATGCAGAAGAGATCTTTCATAAGGAAGATTAGAGAAAAAAGATAAAAAAGAGAAAGGAAGACCCAGTCTCCTTCTTTTGAGCATTTCTTTCAATGCATTTATCTTAATAATCTCATTGCCAAGAGATGTAACTATACACAGTTATCTGAGTATTTTCATCAAGTCTAAATAACATTTGCTGTATCCCCAAATTATACAGTTACTGCTATGCTGTGGTTTATTTGAATCTCCTGATCGGTCATGGTAAATTGAGTGAAATTGCTCACTTGTCTGATTTTTTGCACAATGCTTCCAAACCTCTGTCTGGATTCATACAGAATCATGACAAAACACAAAAGCTGAAAAAAATATGTGAAGGTAGATCTCCCACATGATTCCTCTGCTTTTAAAAGCAATAAGATTACTAAAAATCTTCATGAAGGAAACTTTACAGAAAATACAGTTGTGGTTACATGCACTTTATTTATCTAGCCAAGTTATAATGTTTAAGTGATAAACAGAAATCAATGTTTACCTTACTGTAATAACTGCGGGAACCTTTTGCCCAGTTTGTGTAGTAAACTGGGCTGCCATCTGTCCATAAGTATGTGTGCTCCTGATTTATGTCATTCAGTCCAATCCAAGCATCAGTTGCAGCTTTTTTTAAGAGGGACATGAGGGAAGCTGAAGGAAGAAAGAAGAACTGTACTAAGAGGGAAACAATGCACCTTCCTCTGACAGTGCAGATTCTAGATTGCCTGGAAGCAGGACAGTGAGTTTTAGTTTCCTCTTTTTTAATAAGGTGGTAGTCTTACGATAAAAAGAATGGATGGTCATCTGATGTTAAAGTCAGAAAAAGTATTTAGAAACTCAAACATGGGCAAATTTTTATACATAAAATAGTTTTCAACATTTTTTAAGAATTTCACATGTACGCTCTTCTGTATTGTTCAACATCTGAGGAAGCAAGGAAAATGTTTTAGTGGTATTACAGAAATTAACAGGAGTACTCTACACCTTGCCACGCAGAAAATGAGTCTACAGACTGCACACTCCCTTTTCTTCTTTGCTAACTTCTTTGTTGACCAGACTTAATAACTTGGTTTTGAAACAGGTATAACACAAATAAAACTACTTAATAACCAAGTATGCATGTACTGAGACATCAGCTGGTTGGAAGGCCAGATGCTGTTTCCCTTGGTTTCTGTCCTCTGCTGTAGAAAAAAGCATAAACCACAAGCACTGATGGAGTGATTTAAGAGATGACCCATGTGCAGCCCTCAGGAGACGCGAAGCATTTCATTTCCTGAGCAAGCATGAGGTCTCAGTAAAAAAAATACGTGTAACATGCTGAGAAGCAAGACCAGCAGGCTGAGGTTCAGCAGAGTGAGGGGATCGGGGGAACTTGGGACTCCAGTGTTGTGGCCTTCTGCTGCCTGAGGGTGTATTCTCCACCGACACCCACAGCATTTGGCTCAGCAGCTAGGTGCACAGATATGTGTTCTGGATATTACTCCCTTTGTGTGTTATTTTTACTTATACACTTAAAAAAAAAAAAATATGGGCATTTTATTATATGATGAGCCCATGATACAAAATCTTGATATATGAACATTATTAATTCCTTTGCAGGTCCTATATTAGCCCCAAAGGTATGATTTTAAAAGTTAATCAAGACACTAAAACCTATAAAAGCATTTTTCCAAAGGTGCAATTTCTCATTTAGCATAACTTGATATTAATATGGCATAAATAGTGGCATATATTGCAGAAACTATAACATCTGTTTTAATCTGTTTATTAGGAATTACTTGATGTCTCATCCAGTATCAAAACATTGGTACTTTATACCTTGCATTTCCTTTTTTGATATAGTAGCCAGGTTTCCTCCAAAACCAATACAATTGTTCCGCGCAGCGTGCCATGTCAATGTATCATTTACATCAAGGCCAAATACTTTGAAACACTGAAAAAGAGAAGTGTGCCAAATTGGTAACTGGATGGCATTTTAATTCCCGGTGAAAACATCTCTGTTTGTAACAATCACAATAAGCTGGATATTTTAAGCAAAAATAGAGATTAGCTGATTTAAGAGTTCTCTCTAGTTTGTCTTTAGGTCTTATGAAAGCGAAAATCTGTACTAGAAAACTAGCACAAAACTCAGTATTTTAGCATACACTTAGAAGAGAGAATATGTCAGTCTAACGATTTCAGTAGAAATTATGTTAAAGCTTCTGAGCACACTTCTGAGGTGTGACTTTGTGGAAGAAATGCCTAAGAAGACCTCAGAAAACAAAGAAAGATAAGACATGTTACTGAAGCTAAACGTCTCACCTTCTGTTGCCTGGTTTGTTATACCAGGTTTGGTTCTCATAGGATAATCACAGAAAGAGAATGATTCCGACATTACAAAGAAAACCATGAATTTACCATTTCTTGTAATACAATCTGTGAGATTTAACGAATATGTCATTAGACAGCTTTGTCCGAGTCGAACAATCTAAATGTGCTAATTAAAGCAGGCAACTGAAAAGTTAATTAGGCAATTTGAGGAAAAAGTTGGGCAAAAGAGAGGTAGCTTTGTGATGGTCAGAAGTGGTGTCTAAACACTTCGAGAGCAGTCAAGGAAGAAGCCTCTGGAAGCTCCTCTTCCAGGAGGTAAGGAAGAGAGAGATATTTTAGCTTGAGAGAGCATCATGAAAGGGGACCAACTTTGAGTTTGTGACTTTGTTCCTCAGGACCAAGAGAGGGAAGGAAAGTGGAGACAGCAGCCAGTGTTATCTCTGTCAAAGGAGCTCTGTCAAACTGAAATCATACTTTGGCTTAGCTGAAAGGAAGAGAGGTGGAGCTAGACGAGGCAATGTAATCAGGGATTATCTTCATTGCTAGGTGTATTCTTAACAGTGTACACTGTTGTTTTGTATTTTTTATAGCTTTGTTGATGACAATCTATGGATTTTAAATACATACACTCTCTTAATCTGGACTTTTGTCTTTTGAGAAGGCTAAGAGTGATCTTACATAAGAAAGTGTGGTGAAGCTTATAGCTGGATTATTTGAAAATCTTAACAGGTATTTGGTTATAGAAAAAAACCAAACAATTTGCTCAAGGCAAGGTGCCTTAGTGGCTTAACTGCCAGTGCATAGTAGGGAAGGGACAAAGAATTGTCCAGGCAACCTGTGACAGCAAGATCAGCTCAGCACAGTAAACAAGAATAAAAAACAGCTCCACACAAGGAAAGTGGCTCAGCCATCTTTGGCAACACTAAACACTAGCAAAAATATATGACCTTCCTCCTAACTGCTGTTATCCCAATAGAGGCTATGAGTTCTGTTTGAGGAATTGTATTTTTAGAGTCTTCACACATACACAATCAGAACATGTTTTGTGATAACTGAAAACCCTGCTACAACTGAAAAAGTGAATAAAAGATGTTTTTAATTTGGCTCTTTTTAAAATGCAATGTACTGACATTTTATACTGCACCTTGTTATCAGAGAGGAGCCAGTCTTCTGGACACCCACCCTTTGGTGGTGGCGAAGTGGGAGCAACAGTTGGACGAACAGTATTGTTAAGCCTTTCACAGATGAATAACTCAGCGCTGCCACAGTTGAGATCATTCCAGGTACCTGAAAGCATATCAGAATAAAAGAAAAACAAAATGTAACTGAGACTGGGGTAAAAAGTGTCCTTTCCTAAAGCGAATCTATCATAGGGAGTAGAACTGATTACAGTGTTTGTACTTCTCTCCCCCAGAAATAATGAGTAATTGTTATGTAAGTTTCTTAGAAATATTCAGGTTTCCACAAAAATTCAGAATATGAACATTTTGTCTGAGAACAGAAAGATTTCAGTATTGCAAAACCGCAGCATTGCCAAAGGGGAGTTCTAGTTCAAGTGCTTAATTCACCTCTAAGACCTGTAAGATCTCCTGGCCACTCTGTCTATACAAGGTCCTTCATCCTTGTTAGCCTACTACCTGAGCTTCTCACAGTCTTATGGTCCTCTGGGTATCTTTTCTCCCTATGGGAGTGTGATGTAAGAATATACCATTAACATCATCATCCCCATTTTACAAATAAGGAATGAAGAAGAAAATGGCATTTATTTCATTAGCTGCAGACAGTTACAAGCAATCATCTACAGCAGAGATAACCACACCTTATGTTTAATGGAGATATTGTCATTATAATTCAGTGAAGTTAACAGTAGAACTCATCTTATCTTAAAGGAGATCTTCAAAACAGGACATAATATTTACTCTTCAAAAGTGTTCACTTCCATTGACCTCTAACTCAGCCTAGGAAGATTATCTGAGCTACAGATTTTGAGACTAAAAATGTTTAAAAGTAGAAGAGATTAACTGCTCTGAAGAAGACCAAGTGCTTGGCCAATGTAAGCACTATTACTTCCAACTCTCTGTATTGAAGGATGTTTGTATTTATTTTAGTTGTAATAATGTATATCATTGTTTAGTAATAATCAAAGCCATGGCCAAGCCCTACATTTTTAATAACTGCACAAACGATAACAGACAGGTGATATTCTGGAGAGGCAGTCATAAAATGGACAGAGGTTAGAGATAAAATAATACTGACTCTGTCTGCAGATGGTCTGAGACTTAACTGATTTGTTCATGTTGAAATTTTCTGACAAAGCTAGTAATTAAATTGCAGATGTAATCCAATGTGTTAGCTACATAGAGTTCAATTCTTTTAAAGTGCATAAATGAAAGAAGAAAACATGATGTGTTTTCTTATGCTTTTCAAACACTCTATCAAACATCAGCCTGCTCAGTACTATAACTTACCCAGCCTTGCACATACAGCCCTCTCAAGCCTCTACCACACCATGCAGATTGAATGTTGTTGCAGCACCCACCTGTTTGTGTATACATGACCACACAGTTTTCATCATTATTTGCAAAATTGGGTTCATTTGGAGCCCAGGCAACATAGTTCACTGGAGTTCCATCCATCCATCTGAAAGAAGTGATTTTGGGAGAATAATAATTCTTAGTTGAATTAGTTAATATTTCTTTGTAAAGGATGTATTAGAGCTTTGAATTTTAAGTTTTCTGTATCCTAGCTTACCAACACATGTTGTTCTTTGGTAAAAGAAAACCAAGACCTTCCACTTGGAATTAGTAAAAAATATTTTTATATCAACTGCCTACTCTGTTGACCTGGACAAGGTCCGTACTAATCATCTCAACTGGTAGTCCCAGCCTTTCTTGGTCTCTGAGCATTGATAGTCTGCAGGAAACACACCAGTGTAGCACTGGACCTGGCTTTCTCTGGAGCACAGAAGCAGAAACCTGAGACTATGTTATTATTTCCCTGGGTCCAAAAACAATCTTGCAGGGTAAGAGAGAGCCTTGAACCACATACTGGGGTCCATTTGGAAAGATTTTGCTAAGCAAAGGAAATCTTTAATATTATGCATCTATTGCTTTCAATTGTGCAACAATCATTTCCTAGTTTGGTGATTCACAAATTTATTCTCAAAAAGTAGCCAAGAAAAAAGTGAAGAAGCGTCAGTGTGCTGGAGGGAGGAAAGTCGCATGAGGAATCTGCCAAGACTGAGAGCCTTCAGACAATATCAGCTCCAGTGCAATTTAGTATCTTTCCAGTTTTGGAGACTAAGCAACTGTATGCGTGTTTTTGCAAGCAAACTACAAATAAGGAATTCAACAGGATGCCTAGTTGCTTCCAAATCTCCTGAGCCAAATAGGAAAAAACAGTACATAATAAAATGGGAGAAACAACAAAAAGACACACAGTGGTATCATCATCCAGCAGGGTGGAGGATAAAACTAGTGAGGGAGGAAGGGAGAACCAGGCAAACAACAGTGTTTTCTGAGCAGTGGATGTGATGTAGAAAGCTCCAGGAGATGAGACCAGTCTCTGCAGCTTGTGGCCAAGAAACACATCCTGAGGCACCAGAAGAAAGACTGAAATGAAGATGCTGTGACTCATCTCAGCAAGCTTCAAATCCCAGGAGATAATACTAGATAAAAAGGCGGGGGGTGGAGGGAGGAGAGTGCCACAGGAGAAATGTGTCTGTAATTCATCTGAGGCTCCAGAGGAGGTTTAGGACATTCCCAGGGCACTTTGTTTCCAAAGACATTAGAAGAAGAGTAATGACTGCATGAAGCCTGAAGCTGTCCTGCCCTGGACTCTGACAGTACAACCATCTGGAAATTACATTCCAGACAACTGCTCTCCAGTATTGATATTTGACCTCTAAAAACCACCATGATGCCTCTCACTGCAGGTTTTGAAGGTTCTTTTTCTTTGATGATTTGAATGTTCAGTAATGTCTGCAAGTATCATCTGGAACATCCTAGAGACCTCCAATCAATTTTATCTGTCATCTAACAAGGAAAAGGGGATGACACCACTCTGACTGATAGTGAGCATCTCAGCCTCCCAATACAAAAGCAGAATACAGAATCAAAAGAAGGGGAAATAGATAGTGAAAAAGTGAAAAGTTATGGGAGAAGTGCTCCCCTGAGGAACAGAGTCATATTTTAAAACTTTATGTTAAGACATGGCTGTAGATACGTTGCGTCAGTTGTTGAACTTCAAAAGTCTCTGAGAGAGAGCCATGCCAAACATTCGCATTATGAGTCTGACAAACAATTTTTTTTTACTTACCGGAACGTCCTGTCAAGGCTCACACTTAAGCCAATATAAAAGCTATTTCCCCGGTCTTTATAGAAAGTCTAAAACACAGAACCCAAGAATTTTAATGAGCTGTAAGAAAACAGATTTCAAATAAAATAAGCAAGTTCTCAAAACACACATTTGTTTCAGATGGACAATTGCATAGTATGCAATATGCAGGGAGTAGCGGGGATTATGTGCCTGAACTGCAAAATGCGAAATTTCCCTCCAATTTCCAGTATTTAAATTTTGTTAAGAAGGATGGGATGAAAAAGAAATGGAGCAAAAAGCTATGCTAAGAAGAACAATCTCTTCAGCAGACTATAAAATAAAGCAATACTTTTAAGAGTTTTAGGAAAGCGTAGTGAGAATTTGCCAAATGGCTACAGGTAGATGGTGGGGTTTAGTACTTAGTTATGTGGAGAAAAGGATGGAATCATATTTGGGTTTAAGAGTATGAACCTATTTCCAGAAGAGTATATCATCATCAGGTTATTCTCTTCCTGTTAGAAAATACTCTGACTTAAACTTTTTACTGGAAATCTGACATCTGTTTTGACAACAAAAGGGAAAAAGCTTTTCCTGAATTCTGTGAAGAGAGTGAGTTGCAAAACAAAACATACTCAGTACCTGTAGATTTCAGCTAAACAGAGCAAAGTTTTAGAAAGCTGCACCCAAGAGTGTTCTTCAAAAGAAGCTGAAGATTTCTCTACATGTAGCAATTAATCAAAATAATGATTATGGTGAAGCTCCTAAGTAGATAAGCCCATGAAAGGTGGCACTGATTTTTTTTTTATGATAAGGCCACTTTCTAATATTTCACAAGCTAGCTGAAAAAGGTGCCTCAGTGCAGGACAGAATGGTGCTTTTTTGAAGAAAAACATGTTTCTTACATATTTCCAAAGAAAATTTTTTTCATTTTCACTTTCAATGACAGCAAGATCACCACCATTCTTCTTGCAAAACTCTCTGGCTTCTTCCACAGGCATAGGTTCCTTGCTGAAGTAGTATTCCTTGTGATTATATATTATCCAGTCATCTTCACTAACAGTATATTCATAATCTGCAAGGTAAAACATTAAGCAGTATGTAATAGAAATTAACATCATTGTACGTTAACTTATTTCTGTTATTAGAAGTACAAGACTTACTGAATGTGGAAGTAGGCTCTGGTTTCAGTGATGATCCTGCAATGTAAATCAATATCTGAATATATTACATTTCTTAGACACCACTCAAATGTATTTATACAGTTGTCAGCATTTTAATTCCAATTAACAAAATCAATCTTGATTGTTACTGATGCTCATTTTTGTCACAGACTGTCTCAGAATATCTGAAAAAAAAGGTGTTGCACTCAGCAAAATACCATGTTAGAGATGATCACAAGTTAAGCTTAGAGAAACTATGTCCAACTTCAGGCTGCTGCATTTCACTTCCTCAGCATGCTGTGTATACATCCCAAACTTACACATGTATGTCAAGGATTAATAGTTTCCAACGGCTTTTATTTCAAAATTTATTTAATTTAAATTAAAATGTATTAAGTGTTTCATTGCACTTGATGGCACAGCTGGCTGTAATACATGAAGATAGTGTGATCCGACCTGGAAAGAATATTCTTATCTGCCTCTAAAAGTCGCTTAAGAAGAAAGTTATCTTACCTTTTTTAATCTGGCAAACATAGTCCTGCATATGTTCACAAAATAAATCATTCCACTTCATATTGTTGTAGCCATCAAACACCCCACATTTTTCATTTCCATCATAATTGTTTGGTTCTCCATTTGCCCATTTTTCAAAATTTACCTGTAGTGGAAACACAACTTTGTTACTATTCCTTTTAAGGTGAAACAATTGTCTCATACCTGTCTATTAGAGAATAATGTACTTCATTTGATTTCATGGTCCGTCTTCCACTTTGATGCCAGACTTCGTAAGGAGAAGGATGTGACCCTTGCTTATCGTAATGATTTGTCTCTGTATTCATAAGCCGTGTTAGTAAGCCGACAAGTTGTTGCTCTCTGTTATGAGGAGAGATGTAGTTCTCCTGCCAAGCTCTGGAAAGCAGTGTCTAAAAGTACCATCCTCTGACCCCTGGGTTGATTATCCTGCTCTGATATTTCAACCTAAGACAATCCATCAGTGCTTCCATATGGACATGGGCCTTGCAGACCTCGATCTACTTAAGAGGGTGAGGGCAACAAAGTCTGGCTTGTATAGACATATGAAATTATTTCTAACGGTAAATGACAAATGGGAATATCGAGATTAGTACAGTCAGATTTGCTTAGATCAAGACAGATATTCTATCACTTCTGGTGTTATTTCATTACTTTAAATCTCATACAGTTATTTATAACTGTGAACTATCAAAAGACAAAAAATAATTCCCAGAGTGGAATTGGGTAGTAAAGACTTAAGGTCACTTGTAATTTGTATAGGAGGAGTTGTAAGAGCTGTCTGCGAAGACATACGTGGAAAATTAGACAAAAAGCTGGAACAATAGATGATTTACTCACTGGTGAGCCATCACTCCATATAAATCCACTGTCAGAGTCCAAAGCACTTAAACCCATCCAGTAAGAGAAGTGAAGATAATCGCTCCTTCTGAATGATTACAAATACAGACAATCAGACATGGTGTAAAACAGAGAAGAAGGATAAGTGTCATGACATTATTCTCAGTGTTTTGATGCCTGAAGTAGCATTTGAGACAGTCATATAAAGGAATCATTCAATTTTCACGTGGAGAAAAACACCCTGGCATTGCAAGTGGCAGGGAGCAGTGAAACACGGAGCTTCACGGGAAGGATCACAGATGTCATGAGTCCACAAATACTCAGTTAAATGAAAATATATTTTAAGGTCTTGGTTTGACCAAGTATCTTAGGCATCCAAATTCAGACCTGTCTGTAATCATAGGTTGGATTTAAATATTTCTGTAAGCATATCAATAGATCAGGCTTTCCTTAGCCTCCCAATCTTTCCTCTTGACGAAGGAAAGCAAGCAGCACAGACTATTCCTTTAATCAAGAGTATTTCATCTACTGATCAGCTACAAATAAGCTAAAAAGATCAGGTTTATCCCTTTGAACTAAACTCAGTTGAAACTGATTTTGAAGATCCTTCTTTCATTTTTGTGTACGTTCAGGCTACTCGGCGCATAGCACCACCTTCCCAGACGCCTGCCAACAAACCTTTTTCCTCACCTCTTTCTACACATTTCCTTCTGCTGCTTTGCAAGAAAGTACATCATTTTTGCAAAGCAGAAATTTATCACCAGGAATCCTTTGTGTCTTTCAGAAATGTCATTTTTCAAAAGTTTTTTTCCTACATTTAAATGATGCGCCGTGCAGATACTTACAAGCCAGCTATTAGATTTTGTTCTTCTTCGTTGTGGATACATGCCAGATCTCCTCCAATGGCTCTGCAAAAATCTCTTGCACCAAACCATGTTTGCATTTTCTCCCTTCCTCCCTGAAAAATCTATAAAAAGTAGACAACTAAATATTGTGCTGGGTATTGCAGAAATTCAGAAACAGAATTCTGGGCTTCTATCTGGTCTCCCGGTTTCTAGTTTTATCACTTACTATTTAATTGGGCAGCCATAAGCCTGTGGTCATCTATCAAATTTGATCATTGCAACTTTGCTTTTCCTGTCATCTCAGAGTCCCTGTGACTCCAAACTTCAGTTCAACCTACAGACAGCACTTCCCAGTGCTTTCCTGACACACCACCTGGGGATGGCTGGAGACGTGCTATCACAGACTACTCACCAGGTAGGCAGCGTTCAATCCACCTTCCATGCATACACGAAACATATTCTCATTTGAAATGACAAGCATTCACATTCAGAAATTAAACACCTACTTTGAAGCAGGAGCTGCTCTGAGGAGTGGATTGCCATCCCTCTGGGCACGACGAGAGAGGGATCGTTGTTGGAGGAGGGGGGGGGGTCACTCCCTCCACCAGCTGCTTGCAGAGAAACATGTTTGTTTCTTCACATTTCAAAATGTCCCATAATCCAGCTGAAGTTCCTGTTATCATGGCCACACAGCCTGACTGCCTGCCTTCATGAAACATAAAAATTTTAAACCTTATTGATAAATAGATGTATCTTCTCAAAGCATATGCTACTTAATTAAATGTAACCTGTCCCCACTGTGGTTGAATGCCACTAGCTTACAGTTTACATGCATATCAATTAAATCATAAATAAATTTTATAAAATTCTTTTAATATTGCACTATGAATCACCTATCAAAACCACCAAACAATGAGAGAATGATACCAATAGGCACATACAGTCCCAGGCGGTCTACTGGAAGGAGCTACCATGATCTCTGATTTAATCCCTTTAGCACAAATGGAAAATTGCAGTCATTTTTGCCACTTTATGCCAGCAGTTTCAAAACAGAATCACAGAATCGTAGGGGTTGGAAAGGACCTCTGTGGATCATCTAGTCCAACCCCCCTGCCAAAGCAGGGTCACCTAGAGCAGGTTGCTCAGGGCCTCATCCAGGCAGGTCCTGAATATCTCCAGAGAAGGAGACTCCACAGCCCCTCGGGGAAATCTGTTCCAGAGCTCTGTCACCCTCAGAGTAAAGAAATTCTTCCTCATGTTCAGACGTAACTTCCTATGCTTCAATTTGTGCCCGTTGCCCCTTGTCCTGTCTCTGGGCACCGCTGAAAAGAGCCTAGCCCCATCCTCTTGACACCCACCCTTAAGATATTTATAAGCGTTTATCGCAGAATCATAGAATGGCAGGGGTTGGAAGGGACCTCTGTGGGTCATCTAGTCCAACCCCCCTGACAAAGCAGGGTCACCTACAGCAGGCTGCAAAGGACCTTGTCCAGGGGGGTCTTGAATATCTCCAGAGAAGGAGACTCCACAACCTCCCTGGGCAGCCTGTTCCAGGGCTCTGTCACCCTCAGAGGGAAGAAGTTCTCCCTCATGTTCAGACGGAACTTCAGTTTGTGCCCATTGCCCTTGCCCTGTCACTGGGCACTACTGAAAAGAGTTCGGCCCCATCCTCCTGGCACCCAGCCTTCAGATATTTATAAGCATTTATTAGGTCCCCTCGCAGCCTTCTCTTCTTCAGGCTGAACAAGCCCAGCTCCCTCAGCCTCTCCTCGTAGGACAGATGCTCCTGTCCCCTCACCATCCTTGTAGCCCTCCGCTGGACTCTCTCCAGTAGCTCCTCATCTTTCTTGAAGTGGGGAGCCC
>Ga0065711_1001121_pt1 | contig 47916 bp, 15 predicted proteins | sample Hoacrofraction12_FD_59098 | JGI IMG/M metagenome (GOLD analysis project Ga0065711, IMG submission 59098) | Hoatzin crop microbial communities from Cojedes, Venezuela - Epithelial fraction 12 v2 (version 2) | ecosystem: Host-associated > Birds > Digestive system > Esophagus > Crop | place... | reverse complement strand
CGCTCTGGCGAGTGTCCGCCTGTCCCCCGCCCCCGCGGCGGCGGGTGCTCGGCGTGCGCTTGGCTGCGCGGCGGGCTGCGCGGCGGTCTGCCCGGCGTCTGCCGGGACGCAGTGGCTGAGCGAGGCCTGGCCATGGTCTTGCCCTTCTTCTGACGCCTGCCTTCAGCCGGCTTCCCCTGGCGACTGGGTGAGCTTGCGCCCGTTTGAATCGGAATCATTTGAGGAAAAATAACTTGGAAAGTTGAAACTAAGATTTTCCTCGAAGTGACGTGACTCCCAGCTGATGCTGACTGCGAATCAGACGGAGCCGGCGGTGCCATGGATCACAAGCATGCACCGGGGTCACAGCGTTCCAGTTTTTTTTGTCCAAAGTGAATATGAGCCCGACAGCAGCACAGTGTCAGAGGCTAGAATACCTGGTATTGAAGTGTGTTTCTTTATGGCATTGTATTTATCGATGTGGCTTTTAAATTGACTTTGACGTCAGCATGTGCTCCTGCTTCCAAGTACATTTTAAAAATAAAATCCAAATTATATATGAAAAAACTAGATAAAACAAAAATGAAAAATAAGTTGCTAAAGTACTTCAGCCTCGGTGAACTCCTGCAGGAATGAATTTGAGGAGTTGGTGCTCTTCTGCTGATAGTTAGACTAGGTGATTGCAGGAGTTCTCCCAAATCCATACCTTTTAACCACTTGGTTTCAAGGCACTGCTTTACTGGGCTTTCTCGTTAAAAATAAGTTTTTGTGTATTGTGTGTGCTTCTTACTGAGGTCAGTGGGAGGCTGGAATACTCTAGAAATTCATTTATCTGAAGTAAGAAATCCTGTTGTTTTTAAGACATAGGGGAAACTCATCGGTTTCAAAATGTCATCAGTCAAACGCTTGGTTTATGCAGTGATTCATTTCTTGAGAGAGCAGAGTCAGATGGACACTTTCACTCCAGATGAACAAGAAAGCTTGGAAGGTAAGTGATAAAGGTGCTAATATATGTATCTATGTAATAGCTACCCATGTGTGAAATTGCTAGAAGGTAAATGGAGTGACCTAACTGAAAACTGCCACCAAATGTTACCTGTGAATAAGCTTATAGAATCATAGGTTGGAAAAGACCTCAAAGATCGTGAAGTCCAACCATCAACCCAATACCACCAGGCCTTCATGTTTCTGAAATTATTAACTTTAAAACATAATGTAATTTTTAAAAATATTCTAAAGTTACAAAATGTGTACTAGTTTAGTTTTGAGCAACAGATACTTTGAATCATGTCAAGTTAAGCAGTGCTGTAATGCAGACTATGGTAACGATTGCGTATGTGTCCCACAAATTTTTGTCTGCTGATTATTTTTCTCTTCTGTGTTTGGTTTCTTTCTGCATTTTTTTGTCTGGTAGTAGCTGTGCTGGCCATGGAGGAAGTAAAACAATTACCGTATCTTGGTTTTCATATATGGGAACAACTCCCGTTTCATACTTGCAAGAATTCCATGTAACTTATGAGGGAAGACTAAGAGATCCCAAGAATATGGAAAATAAATGCTTTGTGTTTCTTTTTCACTTGAATAGTGATTCCAAAGAGCGCATGGTAGTGAATGTTTCAGTATGGTATAGTTTCTATTATACATCCAAGTCTATCTATCTGTAGGCATAGCTGAGGAAACATGGACTTCTGTGTGTATTCCTCTGTTGACAGAAAATCATTAAGTCTTTGTAACTTTGTAATCTGTCTTCCTCCTTCATACTGCTCTTACTCCTTTTCCCTAATTCCTGGAGACTTCATCACAGGTGGTATGACGATGTGGAATTAAGCAAGAGAAGAACAAAAAGTCTGTTTCAAGCAGTCTTTGGTTGCCTTACTCAACCAAAAGAGGAATTTGGAGCTAAGAGGGGAAAGTCTAGGAGCAGCAGTGCAATAAACAGCATCCAGCTGTTGATCACTGACTTACCTGAAATCTGAGGTGTGGGGAGTAGACTTTCCAGAAAAAGATAAAGGGGAGTGTGCTTCCTTCCAGTGTTTATTTGTTTTACAGTGTAGTTATTCTCTAATGTAAGCAAGAAGGAAACATTTGTATCATGATATGCAAAGGATACTCACAAAAGAATAGAAGCCAGATGATTTGATTTTACTTCAGAATCTGGAGCATTTTGTACACTTGAAAAGTGGTAGTCGTCTATGAACGTAACTTCTGTCGGGTTATGATGATGTTCAGCTGATGAAAGAAAGCAATTTTTTTGGAAATCATATAATTAAAGATGAAGAGTATTCCTTTTGTTTTTGTAGTAAAACTGATAAACATTGGGTTATGTCATCAGGTGAATTTTCAGTCATGTCTTAGAGCAGCCTTAGCCAACTTCTGTACGGAAGAATCAATTTTAAGATTCTGTTTCCTGAACAAAAAATATTATAAAACCTCAGCTGTGCTTAAATGCTGATGTAAAATTTACCATTTTAATGAAAGATATGAAATCCTAATTTTAGAGCTGTACTGTGGCAGAAGCATGGTACCATATGGCATGTGTTAGAGGACAGGAGGCGGATGTTCTGAATAATTGACTCGTTTTACTTGTGTGAAATATCTTTAGTGCATGTGGAGTAGCAATAGCCCAAGTCCCACCCACTGAAGTGTTTCTTGTTAGGTGGAGACGTAAGGGATGTAAAAATGTGACTGATATTCTTCATTAGTACTCTGTGTACCTAATTGGTGTCTATGAAAAGATAAACCACTGTATGATTAAATGACTGTGCCAGGACGTAATTTATAGAGTTCCTGTTCTCCATAAAAAAACCAAAAAGATCCAGAACATGACAAGTAAAATTGAGATTTTATCAAAAAAGAAGTTTACCTTGTATTCAAACTTCATTTGTATTGATAACCTGCATTCTGCATGTATGAATTATATAGTGATGTCAGTGATAGTGTAAATTTCCTCTAGGAATTTTGTAGTAGCGTGGTGAATAAAAATACCTTATTTTGAGAAAGCAGAGTAATCAGAAGGTAAGTCAGAGAAATACACTCTCCTACAACCTAGGGTCTGGAGCAGTGGTGTAGATCTCTGGGGGCCAATGCTCAACTTCATTGTATGAACTAGGAACTTCACTTCTTCCAAATTACATTTTAGACAGTGTGTTAAAATGGCAGTTATTTCTCTTTCCTGTTTACAGTTTCTATTTTTTTTTCTTGTCTGTAGCACTTATTTTTGTGGGATTAAAGCAGAAACTCTCTACAACGTGCACAAGGCTGTAATTGTTTTTTTCTTCTAAGATCGATGTACTGCAATGAATTTCTCTAAGGCAGTGTTTCCAAAACAGTGGAATGCACTCCGTAACGTGAGAGATGCATATAATACTTGAGATGGGGAAGGTTATGTGTAAGATGAAGCAAGATGATACCGAGTACTAAAGGGACCTCAGCAGCCCAATTAATATTCGTTATTCCGTGATCAACAGCCTGCATGTCTGCTGTGAGGCCTTGATGTTGCTTGCAACTTTTGCTTGGACAGCAAAAAATCCTGGAGCTGTGTGGCACTGAGGATGATGAGCTGGGCTTCAGCATAGCCCAGGTGCTCCTGTTGTCAGGTAGTAGGTGTTTGCATGAGCACCCGCTGTTCAGCTGGGAGGTAGGTGTCTGTAGTGGTTTGCAAGGTGGTCAGTACAAGCTTCAGCAACTGCTTAGGCCTCTGAAAGTGTGTGTGATAATGGTGATAATAGGGAGAACAGATAAAATTAATTATTTGTTAATTTGCCTTTGAAATCAGACACAGGAAAAAGATCAGTAGCTCACATGGTGCAGCAAGTCTTTCCCAGCTTACTGATGGCACCGAGCTTGCGGCAGATGACAGTACCTTGCTTTGGTAACAGGATAGTGAGATGCTGGCAGTCTAGGCTCCTGAAATACTTTTCAGACAAAAACAAGTCTTCACTCCTTTTGCTTTACTGGGGTCAAGTTTTTATGTTGCATTGAAACAGGGTAGTTACTGATCTTGTCACAACGTTATACATCTTCTGATTTGGAAAAGTTTCTGGTTTGGCTATGTTTGTTTTTACACAGGTTTCTGTTGTTGGCTTGCATGTTAACCAGTGGTTATTCTAACCAATTCATCCCATAAAAGATCCTAATTTTATTATGCCTGTGACAGATAGATTATAAGGATTATAAATTCCAGTTTTCACTTAAAGGAGAGATGTGGGAGTTCACTATAACAACTGATTATTTAATGGAAATGCTTACTAATAATAATACTGAGGATTATTTTGTTTCAGCATAATTTGCACTGCTGCACTTTGCAAATACCTCCTCTATGGTAGAGAGTTGGTGTCACAGACTTAATGCCTTGAGAAAGATAAAGGAGAGGGTTGTATTTTAATTTTACGTAAAACTACAAAATGAGGTGAGACATTCAGGAAAGGGAATGCCTTTACGTGAAAACAAGTTTGAGGGGAAAACTGGTAAGTATACGAAGGCAAGTGGCTTCCTGTTAAGTTGTATAAGGAGAAACACGATACATAGTTCCACTGATTTTGTGATAGGCCTGGTAATAACTGCTCTTAGTATCTAACTCAGAATTCAGCATAATCAGTGCTTACAAGATATAGCAGGAGACTAAGGAGTGTAACCCAAATCCTTCAGCATTCTTACTGGGTAATTTAGAACCTGGCAAATTGCTAAATAAGCATACAACTTGCTCCTATAACTTATAAATGATAAAAATGTATCAATGTATTCAATTGTTACAAGTTACCAACATTTATTTTGTATGGTACTTGACTTTTTCTGAGTAATTTCTATTGTATGTTATCGGAGTTTAAAAAAACCCCCTACATCTTACAGATTTTACCGTTTATTTTACAACTTTACTTTTCCCCCTTTCTCCCAGCTGTGACACAGAAAATAGGCTCCTCAAACTGGCCTTACAGTTATTAACTTTCAGTAATTTTACTTTTCTAATTTTAGGTCAGTGTCCAGGTTCATTACAATGCAAGCAAGAATTCAAATTATATTTATTACATTAACAATGGGCTGAAATTAATTTTAAATTCTAAGATTTGGTTTTTACTGAAACTTAATTTGAATTCAGCTGCCCCTGGTATTTATAGTTCCAGTTAGAAAAGTAATTTTTCTGTCCAAACTAGGTTATACAAAGACCCTTCTTTGTTCCTCCTCGGTTTTCAGTCTAAAAGATTTAGGTGATGTGTCTTAATAAAAATGTTCTGCTAGATTCTCAAGATAATAGGGAAAATAATTATATAATTTGAGATACTATAATTAACAGAACACATATATGTAAGGAATTGTGTATAGTAATTGCCATTGATCTTCTTTTGCTAAAATATGTGAGCACATTTAAAACTTCAGTTGGCTTTTTGGTTCTACTTTTTTTAGAATTGCTTGTTGTGAGTGTATTTGCATTATTGCAGGCTTGGGAGGGCCATTTAATCCTTCCACAACAGAACATGCGAAAGGATACTGCAAATGCATTTTTTGTAGGATAAAGGCTTGTGATTAATGAAGTATTTTATTAATAAACATTGTCTTGAAATGAATATATTTTGTTCCAAAAAAAGAGAAGAGTAGGAAGTATCCTGCATTTATTCTTTACAGTAGAGATGAGACATTTTCTTCCAACTGTTATACCACACAACTATATGGCAGTTGTGGTGTTTTGAGGTGGGGTGTGTGACACATGACACCACATGAATTGTGGTGCTTTTGTTAAATCCTCATATTTTTATGTTTAAAAAAAGAGACATTAAGTGATTGAAGGAATTGAAATAAATGTTTTAAATTGGTTTAAGAATAAAGGCCAAACAGTGTATGGATTCTGTATAGCTTATACTACTTTTCAGCAAGTCAGTTCTATGGGGGTCCGGTAGCCTGTCTGTATTTTATGATATGTTCCAAAGAGCTGCTTCTACTAGCTGAAGAAGGAAGTGAATCCCAGCTTTAGAAATAAATCAATGAAATTACACTTCTATTGAGAAACTGGTGACTTTTTTCTTTCTTTCTTTCTTGTAAGTTGCAATTCAGTGTCTGGAGACTGTGTTTAAGATTAACCTGGAAGATACTCATCTTGCACCTCCACAGCATTTGGTAGAAATGTTTACAAATTCTTTTCACAAGGTAAGAATTTCATTTAGACTTTAGAGTTACTCTGCCAGTATGTGCTGAGATTTTATATATACAACATATACACAACCTTAATGTGCTGTATAGGTCAAAAAAATGTGGAAAATTAAGGAAAATGTGAAAAAAGTGAAATTTCCATAAAAGCTAGCAGAATGAGAATCTTTTGGGCAGTGGGAGGAATTAATTTTAGCTAGACAAGGACAATACCGTATAGAAATTACCAAAGAGTGACTGTCTCACTCTTATTTGAAGGGTTTTATTCTTCAGTTAAGCATTTTGCAATTCCCAGAGATAAATGTCTGCGAAGTGCTTGAGGTCATTCGTAGTTTGGTGATGCTTCTCAGTCCTTTCTGGAAATAATGTAGTTGTTCAGTTTTAAAAACGTCTCCATGAACACTAGCCTTAAAATGGGAACTTCAGTAACGTATACCAAAAATATGTATTATCTGGGATCGCCAGTAGAGAAAGCACAGGAGCCACCAGGATGGCAAAAAGGAAACTGAGAAGTAAGAAAATAAAAACTGTAGAGATATATCAGCTTTCTTCCCCTTGACTTCCTTGAAATGTGTGGTGAACCGTAAGGTTTGTTTCAGTAGTAGAAAGCAAGCTATCTTTCTTTTTTAAGGATGTTTTAGTGGTGTTTAGTCCTTCATACTTCCTGTGCGCTACAGAAAATCTGTTTGCTTGTTCATACAATGCTGCCCAGGATGAAAGAAGTTTTTAATAAAATCAGGTCTTACACTTTAATGAAAAAGTGTCTTGGTTTGTTTACATACAGAATGACATGCTGCCTCTCTCAGATTCTTTACCAGAGGATGTTGAAAAGGCTGACCAACTGAAAGATGAAGGTTTGTAATAAACATAAGAATAAACATCTTATGCTGTTACTAAGATTTTTGGGTTATCGTGGATAGTGATAGTGTAGCAGCTGGGCAACACACATCCCACAGAAGAACTTAAGCTTATATTCTCTGATGATTGTTATTTTGTAAGAGGGCTAAATGATTGCTTCATCTGGGGCTTAAAAAAATATAGTCTATTCTCTCCCTTGCTCAGGAGGTTGCTTAAAAACTAAGGGATAACACATGAAGCCCTGGGCAACATTCATGAGTCGTAGAAGGTTTAAAGAATGAACAGTTAATGTTTAGTATATTACAGATTTCTCTGTTTGTCCATGGAATTGCTATACAAGTTCCTACTTTATACTGAAAAGGTTACGTGATGTCGAGGATTATGTGGTAGCTGAATATTGAAACACTGGTAAAAAGCTGACCCAACTGAAGCCAATGGAAAAATTCTTGTGAACTTACTAGGGTTAGTATTTCATATACATGAAATAATTTGTGTGCTCTATAAAAACTGCAAAAAAGCCAGTTGTTTACTTTGCCTTTGATAGATGTTATTGCTGTTATGTGAGGAAAAGCAGCTGTACCATGGAAATCTTCATGAATGCTAGCCAAGAAGGAATCCATTTTACTCCCTGCCCCCCAAAAGAAGGGCGGAAAAAAAATCCCAGGCATGTAGCACTGATAACTGATATGAATTGTTATCAGGTGCACTGATGCTTTATAAATCACATTTTTTTTATGATCTGTTGGATTTGCAGACATTTGAGTTTTATAGAAAAATTAAGTAAGATTCTAATTGCAAGGCAGATGTAATCCTCAAAAATTTCAGGATAATTATGTGGAAAAAGTTACAGTGTTTTTGAAAATTAGTTCCATGTCTATCTTATAACTGGTCATGAGTGCAGTCCATTACTGGATCTGAAAGTAAGTTTTCCTAATTGTTGAAGTTGCTCATTAGCTCTTTAATTCTAAGTATAGGAGCTCAAAAAAGTTTAGGTCACAAGTGAAAATTAGTTTGTAAGCTTTAACATACCTGCTGTGCATGCTGGCTTTTCATTTTGCTGTCTGTTGTTGCCAGCTCATGGAAAGTGAAGAATGCCTGTAGCACTCCGTAGGTTATTGGACTGTAGTGATATGCAGCACTTTCCAGGTGCGGGTGTGATAGCAATGACTGTTTCAAATCTGTGACTTCTGTCTTGTCATCTGTCACCCCGCAGGGGTTTGTGAAATAGGCTGAGGAAATGAAATTAATGTGTGCTATGTGTTAGTCTTTGTGTGGTGTTACTAAAGCAATTCCATGTCTTTACTGAAAAAATTGAAAGTGTTTGAACTTCAGCAAAGGGCCTTTTAAAGCGTCAGCTATCAGGGGCATTAGTAAGCAGTTTGGAACTGCTTGAAATTCCTCTGTCTAATTTCACTTAATACAATCAACACTTCCTGTCCTGTTTTCTGATGCTGCTCTGTCATATTAATCCTCCTCATTTTCACACATCTATCATCATATCACTACTATCATGCTTTTCAGTTACGAGTATTTTCTGCCCTAAGTTAGGGACATAAATTAGATCACTTGGGGAATACTGTAATTCTACAACTCTGTCACTTCCTCATTTCTGTCTGTATGTCCTTACCAATGGAATAACTTCCCTCACCTTTGCGGCCACCAGCCTGCTCCTCCGCTGTTCTCAAACCAGCCCTAGTATCTGTAGAAATTGGCTAATGAATGGCAAAACAAAATCAGATAGCTGAGTTTTCTTCCTTGGTCGTTACAAAACCAAGAAGTAATACACCCTCCAGACTAGTAAATACTTGAATTTACTTGCCTACCGTTGTATATCACTTGAGCACTCCCAGGTCCCTCTCCGCAGAGCTGCTTTCCAGCAGGTCAGCTCCAAGCCTGTACAGATGCATGGGGTTGTTCCTCCCCGGGTGCAGGACCCTGCACTTGCCCTTGTTGAACTTCATCAGGTTCCTCTTCCCCCAGCTCTCCAGCCTGTCCAGGTCTCGCTGGATGGCAGGTTTGTATAGTGTAACAGTGGCATGATCCTAAAAAGATCTGGATATTACCACAGTATAAATTATAACATTAGGTAGTAGTTTCATTATGGAGGAAACATTCAAAAGTATAGCCATTTGTGGTTGCGGGGTTTTTTTTTTGCCTTAAGAATTTTTGTCTGGCATTAAAATAAAATATTAAGTTGCTTTTCCTTTTGTCCTGAATTGCTTAATCTCAGCAAAAATAGTAGGTCTAGCTATTTTTCCTTTAGCCTGTTTTGATCTGGAGAGCGAGCAAAAAAGGTACCCACTGACAGTAGCTCCAGCTTAGCTCTGTACCCAAGGTCATCTTTAGTACAGAGCAGTATCAGAAATTCCAACTTTGGTAGTCATTGACTGCAGTTTTGTTTTAGAGAAATAACAACTGCTGCAATCTCATTGAATGCAGCTAACTTGCAAGTCTTTTATCTGACTTTATTGTGACAACAGGATTTCGTGTACAGACCTTTAGCTTAGATCAAGAGATGTGTAGATGGTGGGCCTGTAGAAATGAGACAGATACGGTTACATTCTGTGTGTATTTTGAAGGTATACATGCAATTACATTTTCAGTTTGCTTTCTCACTGGCAGGGATTGCTGACTGTAATTACAGTCTAGTATATCGACTATTGGAAAGAGGTGATATTGTACTACTTTGATGATACTTAGTTACTTAAATCTGGTTTTGTCTATTAAGCTCTCCATGTTCACAAATAAATGCAAGCATAGTTGTTTTCAGTTAGTACAGGCACTTAGGCCTGCTTGTTCCACAGTCTTTTGCTTTGTGTCAGAGACAAAATGTTAAAGTGACTGAACTTTTCCAGCCTTTGCTTATGCAATTATCTACATCTGTAGTAACCTGTTGACCTATCCCTTCTCTTGCTTACTTTGGGAGAGGGTTGAAATATTTTGCCAAAATACAAGGAAGTCAATGGAAGTCTGTAATTTTCCTGACAATTTCTTGACATTTCTGCGAAACCAAGACTTCTGTAAGATCTAGCAGGCCAAAGATCCATAGCTGTGGGACCAGGGGCAACTTTAAGCTTGGGCACTCTGAACTAGAACTTTTGCCCTACTACTCTGTCATCAGGAAAGAAAGAAACTACCAGGACTGCCTTGTGCTAGGGAGGAAGGAATGTGTAAGATATCTTTTGTTTTGAAAGACCCTACTGAAGAATTTTCTTTCCATAGAATTTTTTTTTTTTCCCCACCAGACTTAAAAAATATGGAACAGAAAACTTCATCGTAGAGCAGCCTTGTTTATGAGAAATGGTACCTCTGAATCATTTTAGATTGCCTGTTCTATATGTACTTTTCATTATCTTAACAAATTAATTATGTGGCATCACAAAAGTGGGGCTTATGTGCTTAGTTTTGCTTTTGTTTGATTCTCCATGTTATATGGATAGTTGCAAGCAAGTTGTTCAGACATGTGAGAAGATGAGACCGAAAAGGAATTAACATATAGCCTATTGGATTATGAGGCTTGCGAAGATAGTTAAGACTGATGAATCTGTAATAAAGTGGAACTGCAATTGTAATTACACTTGTCAACAAAGTGATCTTTGCTTAACAGCAGAAACTAGCTGGAAAGTGTGATATTTCAAGATGAGAAGGGGAAGGTTTGTGTGATGGACTACAACGTACATAATAAACTTTACAGATATAGTAGATGTTTTTATTTGCATTATTCCATGCCAATTCTATTTAAAAGAATGTGTCTCAAAAAAAGTGCAGTCATAACTACTTTATATGGATGCTATAATGTGGATGCTCTATTTCTTGAATACATAGCACTGTATCTTTTAACTACTTAAGAGCTTTTTGTAATTTATTTCAGGTAATAATCATATGAAAGAAGAAAATTATGGTGCTGCAGTGGATTGTTATACGAGGGCTATAGAACTGGATCCAAACAATGCAGTCTATTACTGCAACAGGTAATAACAAAATAATACACACTTTTCATTCCTGAACTTCATTAACATTATTTTAAACATAAACTGTGAAGTAGATCAGAATAACATGAGGCTAGAAAACCCCACTATTCAGAAATTTATCATGTTACATTTGTAAAAGATCTGAAGTGGAGGTGGCTCGTTCAGCATAATCAGTTGAAGGTGTAATATGGGCTTTAAAATTACTTGTAATACTTGAGATCAGGTTTTTGTGACTTAGGCTGTCTATAGTAAATCATAACACAGACTGTGATTCCCAGTCCATTGAGAGTAGTAAGAGCCTTTTTTTCTGGTGTTCTAGTGACTCAGCTGCCATCTCTATCTCCCCTGCTTTCCCTGGAAACAATATCATCAATGTGGGAGTTACCATTTTGGGGATTTCAAGCATTGTATAAATACTCAGCATTTCTATGCATGACCTGTTGAAAAATATCAAGACTGTTATTGTAGTTTTGTTGTATAATCTATTCTTCACCATAGTGAAGACATAGTGACACGGGAGCAGATGAAGTCTGGAAGCGCATGTTAACGCAGTAGCAGAAGTAAGCTCTTCCAGTATACTGTCCAGAAGACCAGCATAAGAGCCAAAGGCAGTATAGTCTGAGCCCTACTGGAACTAGCCTGCCTCTAGAGTCACTCTGCTTTATGCTCTTCAGTGCCTCTGTTAGCAGAAGGACATATTAACTTAAATGCTGTTAATCTGGCTTTGTGGCACTGTACCCAGTGGATTTTTCTGTTTTGGAGCTGTGCTTCCACTACTTCGGAGTTTAGTTTGTGATAAATACAAGTGAAAGATTTTGTTTCATGGCAAGCATAAAGAGAAAGGAAATGTGCAGTTTACTAATATTTTACATCTTGAAGACAGCAGTTCAAAGTGTAAGTTATCTATTTTCCTTGAGAAAACTGATTACATAAGAGATTTTAGGTATAAAATGGAAATATAAGACCAGATTCAAAAGCCTCCCAAAATCACTGAAAGTTTCCTCAGTAGAATGAGCTTAAGCACTAAATCTATAATTGGCAAGAGTAGAAATACTTCACTCTGTGTATTACACCATCACATACCACATTTGTGAGGACCAAAATGAATCTTGATATCAGTAAGCACATATTATATGAAGTTATTTAAAAGAAGACAGGCAGTTGCTTGGAGTTTTGAGAGTGATGTGGTATTTGAATAAATATAGGCCCTGTTCCTATCTTAAGCTAGTTTGGGAGCAATGGAGATGTATTGCCTTCAACAGTATTGCTTTTTACTCACAGCAGTGAGAAAAAGAGAGAACTGAGATGCCCTCGAAGTTTTAACTGGCCATATAACTTTTGTTTAAAGATGGAAAAAACATTTTCTGTTAAAACACATGAGAGACTAAGCATTGTCCCCAGCTTTTATCCATACATCTTCACTGGCATCTGTGGAGTTGAACAACTGTTAAGCAGCCTAAGTATTTTAAATATGTAAGTAGTCCTATTCAGAAGATATTTTAATCAAAGTGAGAAAAAAAACCCATGCCATTTGGAGGTTATTATAGGAGAAAGGATTGAATATAGTGGTGATTGTAGGATCTAGCATTCCTGTTAAAAAAGAAGAATGCTTTATGCGATGGAAATATTGTCATTTCTACTATAGATGTTTAATAAAGGAAGAACAAATTACAGTGTTCTGAGACCTTTCAAACTGATGAAATTTTGATTATTAATCTGTTCCAATGTCCTTTTTAGTTTGGGTAAGTCTTTAATCTTATTGTATCAGAGTCCACAACACTTGGTAGTTCTCTAGTATATAGATGCAGTTGTAATTGAGTAATTTAGAGATTATTGAGAAATGTTATCCCAATGTACCTGCAAGCAGGAGTTGCCTGCTAAAAAAATGAGCAGGGAAGAATCACAGCATTCCTTTGAATGGCAGTAAAACTATACTACTGCTTAAACAATGATTTTATGTAAATTACTGCTTGAGAGTTTCACATCTTGTAATAGGTTTTATGATGTATTTTATGTATAATCATATGCTGGATCTAAACCAGTTCCTTAGAATTATTTATCCTTTTTGTCCTCAAAGGTGAGTGCATGTTCTCCAAAGCCCTAGTCTAGCAGTGTGCTTAAGCGTACATTTAATTCAGAATGTTTGCTTGTCTTACTTGATTGAGGAAAGCTGAGGCGTTGCCTAAATATTGAATGAAAAGTCAGTAAGATTAAACAAGCATGTGAATTTTTTTTTCTTTTATTGTTTTTTTTTTTTTGACAAAGCTCTCTCCCTTTCCTCTTAGGGCTGCTGCTCAAAGTAAGCTCAACAACTACAGTGAAGCAATAAAGGATTGTGAGAGAGCCATAGCAATAGATCCAAAGTACAGCAAAGCGTATGGGAGAATGGGGTAAGCTAATACAAATCTGAGTAAAAGCTGAAGTGTAAATCACCATAGATTTTCTGAAATAAGTGGAGCTAGGTTGTTTTATTTAGCTGACATTCTTGTTCTGAAAGCGTAGCAATTTTCTGAAGGTGACCCTATCAGGCTGTTGGCTTTACGTTTTATATATGTGGTTGGTCTTAGCTTTTTCATACCAGATTTCATCAGTGTGCAATTTTTTTTTTCTTTCAGTTATCAACTTTCAAATTTAATTTAGAGAGTCATGATGTGTTTTTTCTACCTCCTACATAGTTATGAGTGATCAAAATTCAGCAGTTGGAACGGTGAATCTGTTAATGATCCTGTTAGATAACAGAATCCTAAAAGTATTGGGGCTTCACACTAGCAGGGACAGAGGCTTATTTTTTCTGTTCAGTAGCTCTTTGGAAGCAGATATTTTATCAAGACTAAGCTATGTCCCTTTAGTAGTTTTTCTGTCATGTCTGAGAGATTAACAGTGTAGCCTCTTCAGGTGGTGGGTCTGATTAAGTGCTACCTGAAAAAAAAATGTCAGGAATGTTCTGAATGGGCTGTCTACTTGAGTGAAGGGCCGTTTTTCCAAGATGTGTAGCTTTGTGTTTTCAATAATTAAACATAGTGTGGGTGTGGGCTGAATGCTGCATAAGGCTTTTGAGGCTATATATATATATTAGTAAATTAAAAAATGCCTGGGATTGTTTGTTGGGTCAGCTGTCACAAAATGGCCATCTAGTTTGCAATGTGGAGTGCCTATTGCTAAATTGTGTTGGCCTGTGTTAAATTCTGAACCATGCCCCAAAATTGTCTGGGATAATGCTTGTTGGCCTGGGACAAAACTATGCCAGGGGGCATTTATTTAAGATCAAAGATGATGGAATTCTATCACTTGAAACCTTTCCACGATACCCTTTGTTATACTGATACAAATGTAGCCTGACTGGCTTTTCAGAGGAATAATTAATTTTGAAATTTTAGGGACTGTTGAATTGGTTTTGTCCCATTTAACTCTCTTAAGCTCGTTTCTTCATGTAGCACAACTTGAGATCCCCGGATTTCAATGAGATGGAGGGAAGCTACAGGCTGATTTAATTGGAAATTGGAGGTTGTTTTAGAGTTTTGGGTGTAAGATCAGTTTGCCTTTTTATACACTATGTAAGTGGGATCATTAGTGGGCAATCAAGCTTCTCTTTTTTTGATTGTTTGTGTTGATAGAGGATGTACTTCATAGAATCATGAATGGTTTGGGTTGGAAGGGACCATTAAAGGTCCTCTAGTCCAACCACCCTGCAATGAGTAGGGATGTCTTCAGCTAGGTCAGGTTGCTCAGAGCCCCATCCAACCTGACCTTGAATATTTCCAGGGATGGGGCACCTACAGTCTCTCTGGGAAACTGGTTCCAGTGTTTCACTGCCCTCATTGTAAAAAATTTCTTCTTTATATCTAGTCTGTGTCTACCCTCTTTCAGTTTAAAACCATTACCCCTTGTCCTATCACAACAGGTCCTGCTAAAAAGTTTCTCCCTGTCTTTCTTTTAAGTCCGCTTTAAGTACTGAAAGGCCGCAGTCAGATATCCCTGGAGCCTTCTCTTCTCCAGGCTGAACAACCCCAACTCTCTCAGCCTTTCCTCATAGGAGAGGTGCTCCAGCCCTTAGATCACTTTTGTGGCCCTCCTCTGGACCTGCTCCAACAGTTCCATGTCTTTCCTGTGCTGAGGTCTCCAGAGCTGGATGCAGGACTCCAGGTGGGGTCTCACCAGAGCAGAGCAGAGGGGCAGAATCACCTCTCTCGCCCTGCTGGCCACAATGCTTTTGATGCAGCCCAGGATACGGTTGGCCTTCTGGGGTGCGAGCGCACATTGTTGGCTCATGTCCAGCTTTTCATCCAGCAGGGCCCCCAAGTCCTCAGCAGGACTGCTCTCAAAACACATCATCCCCCAGCCTGTGTTGATACCAGGGATTGCCTTGACCCAGGTGCAGGACCTTGCACTTGGCCTTGTTGAACTTCCTGAGGTTCACATGGGCCCACTTCTTGAGCTTGTCCAGGTCCCTCTGGATGGCATCCCATCCGCAGGACTCAGCTTGGTGTCATCTGCAAACTTGCTGAGGGTGCACTTGAATCCCACTGTCTATGTTGTTGATGAAGATATTAAACAGTACTGGTCCCAGTACGGACCCCTGAGCTGCACAATTTTGAGACAATACAGGCCCCTGAGGGACAAATAGTTTGAGCTACAAGCCATTGCTTAACACAGCAGATGGACGTAATAATACATTTGGCATAGCCTGAATGAGGAAACAGTACTTGTTTAGTAAAAACTGAAGGAAAAAAAAGAAGGTGCAGAAACCACCGCCTCAACAAATAGCCCTTACGAGAAAGCTGTGTTTTCTGACTGTATTATGCAGGCATATCAGTTTTTCTCAGGATTTGACAGAAACTATATGTCATAGAAGGGTGCAGAAGTGCCACAGAAATATGCGGAGATGGGAGCCATGTAGACAGTCAAAGTGATACTTCCAGCATGACCCTGAGAGAGCACTTGTCTTGGTAGGAGTTGTGAGCAAAGAAACTGTTGCCCGCTGTTCTGACTTGCTCTGTGCTCCAAGAAGCAGAATTTTACATACTTTTCGCTGTAAAAAAACCGTGGTTGCATCACAGAAATAGTGGATTGCACTTCTTGTCTGGTCAGAAACTATTTTTGCAAGTTAATGGGCCAAAAGGGAGACTGTTTTTTATGGGAGTAACTGTGTTAAGAGAGAAAACATTAATATTGTGTGGGTTCCTCCAAGAGCATTACTGGAAACTCATGGAGTTTCATACTGTTAGTGAGTTCATCGTCACTGAGAATAATGACTGTGACTTATCTATCTAATACACTGAGCTCTCCTGACTGATAAAGGACTAAGGTCTGTTAGTGGGCATTAGCACAGACTTACCAACCCAGTCTGTGTAGCTCACCACATACCAAGGAGGACTGGAGTACTAAATAGCTGAATAAGGGTCAGACAGATCTTTCTCAAAATGTGGAAAAGATCAGTTTAGTTTTGTGGTCAGTATAAATTGAGAATACAGTAGAAGATAGAACTGAAACTGCAACCAGATGGACTTCTGGAATAGCTCAAAGAAAGATGATGTTTTAAATGCAGAAGCTAATTGAATTTGAAAACAAATACTGTTTCAAAAGTAGTAGATCTGTCCTGTGCTTTCCTGAGCTGCTGGAGAAGAATCTTTTTCAAAATGTTAAGCAGACTTCACTGATAAAAGGGTTTCTTACAGCATCTTACAGATGTTACTACTATGCTGTATAACCCATTTGTCAAGCTGTTGAAGATCCGAAAGGAGAACCTTGCACTGATCCCAAGACAAAAATGTATTATGATGAAACTTGTGGTTCCAGTATTTGGTACCTGGAAGCTGCAGAACTCATGTCCAAAGTATCTTTGCCCTACTTACCCGTGTACCCTTCTGAATAATCTCTTCAATCAAAAGGACTGGAGGAAACAGAGGAATTCCTGAGCTTATGCAAAAAGTCACAGATGCTGGATCCAGCTTGTGCTCTCAAATACAGACTAAATCACTTGATGATGCCAAGGAGTTTTTAATGAAACTTGCGCATATGTGACAGACAATACAAGATGAGTTGAGGGATCATCTCTTCTGCAAAAACAAGTGGTTACACTAAGCAGTAGTAACACAATAGCAAAACCTGCTTTAACTCAGTGCTCAAGCTAAAAATTAGTTGTGAGATACTGTTCTACGTAGAATAGAAAATGTACGATTACCTTTTGACGGTCATTTATGCTCTACCCAGGATTTCTTTATTTCACATTAGGTTGGCTCTGACCTCAGTAAATAAATATGAAGAAGCAGTTACCAGTTACCAAAAAGCACTGGATCTTGATCCAGAGAATGACTCTTACAAGTCAAATTTGAAAATAGCAGAACAGAAACTGAGAGACATGTCCAGTCCTGTAAGTTTGCTCTGTATCTATTTATTTATGATAGTTTTAACTGGGATTTTGTAGGTAAACTTATCTTCAATTGCAATTTGTTTGTAGACTGGAACTGGACTGAGTTTTGACATGGCAAGCTTGATAAACAATCCTGCTTTCATTAGTATGGTGAGTACAGTTGAAGTTTTACATCGTACTGATTTGAAAACTGAAGTTTTAAGAACAACTCTTGTTTAATAACACAAGCAATTTTAATGCTTAATATAATGGCAATGGTTTCAATATACTGAATTTAAACTTTTCTAAGTCATTTTACACTCAAAACAAGAAGTGAAGTGTAAATGTCCTATAATATATAAATGTCCTATAATGCCTGTCGTATTTCCAACTGATTCTATCGTACTTACAAGCAAAAACGTGCATAGATTAGCTATGCTGTTTTTATAGATGACATGATAGTAAAACACTTGTCAACAGCATTGTGAGAATTTCTTTTCCATTCTCCACATAGCAGTTAACAATGAATACAGGGAAGTCACCTCTTAAGTGAACAGCAGTTGATTCAGGTGCAGTGCACCCAAGATTAAACTAACTCTGCCTGGGGAGAACTGCCCAACAGACCTTTCTGTTCTTACTCCTTCAAATTATTCCTGACATCTTTAAGTGTGCAAAACTTCATGTGATGTGGAAACAATGAATATAAATAACATATACTGCATTCCTTTACTTCTAGTACAATGGCAAATTGTGGTTTTGTCCATCAGCAGTTTTTCTCCGTGCATGGCTTTCTTAGCTAAATGGTATTAATTAACTTTGAAGAATGGAATTTGGAGGAAAAAAAATGCAAAATCTACTTATTTCCTTTGAGAACTCAGTTAAAGCTTTACTGCCCCTGTGGCAGCTTCATTAGGACAGGACATTTCAACCAGTGCTTCCGTCTGGAAATGCACTGCATGCAAGAAAGACCAATACGTCTGGTCTGCTACTATGGTCCAAATAATAGAGGCGATAGGCAAAGAAGAATTGAGCAAGTTCCTGATGGCATCAGTGATTAAATAGCACTGGAACTCTGTGTACCACTTTGTTGGCCACATGACTTATTCAGACAGTCTGCATCTGCTTAGAGTCAAAGATGTGCTCTCCAGTATGGAGCTAACTATGGGGAAAGGAATTTTTGCCTCATTTCCAGAAGATACCTGGTCAAGTGGATAGAACATAGGGTGTTCAGCCAGGAACAAATGAATTATTTTATTGTGGTGTAATTTTTTTGTTGCTTCATTTTCAAGGAACAAAATTGACTCATTGTCTGACTTTGAGAAAATTACTTCTAGCCCCCATTTTGGGTCCCTAACCTAGATCAGGCTTGTTACTGATGGAAGAAAGAAAAAAAATCCCGTATTGCTGATTCTGACCTGAATTTGGCATTTTATATCCAACTGTAGACTAGAGAAGACATTTCATTTACTTTTGAGATATATATATGGAGATATATTGACCAATAAAATTTAATATTGTATATATCTGTTTTTTGTAGTACCTTTAATAAGAGAAAGATGAAGCAGATACTGCATTGTGCCTATTGGTCTTGTATTCATAAAGCCACTGATTTCTGTAGGAATTATGTTACTAACTTTAAAACATCAAAAGGTTTATTCTATAGTATCTGTCCATATACACCCTCACAGTATGGAAAACACAATATATTTTTTGCGATATCTTATGAATGAGAAATTTAAATAACCTCATGCTTACTACAAAGTAAGAAGATACGCAATCACCACAGAAGGTATATGTTACCACTAAGCAATGCTACAAAGTAAGTCCACACTTTGGTTTAGTCTGCAATATTTTGTGTCTGTAATCTTAACAGTTTATACCCAGTAGTAATGGTAGTTGCAAAACTGATTTATCCAGGCTGGGAATTGCCAAAATACAGACCTTTCTCCAAAAAGCCCAACAGAAAACCTTTGTCCATGGAAGTCTTAATTTTTAATTTTTATTTATTTTTTTTTTAGTTTTCTGGTACGGAGATTTTATGTTTCACGTCTTCTTGTCATATTTGTCATGTATGAGTCTGTAACCGCTATTTTTTATGTAACATGTAACAAATTGTGTCAACCTCATATCCTTGAAATATGTTCTTGTAATGAGTCTTTTCGCCGGGGACCATACATCTCTGTGCACATAAACAGAGCTTAATTTTGTAATAAAACATGGAATACAGCATGTCTGTTTTGGGGTTTTTTTCCACATTTTCCTCAGTGATACCTAAGTAGTAAATATTTTATAATTTCAGCTATATATTGTCTATTCTAGGCAGCAAGCTTAATGCAGAATCCTCAAGTTCAACAACTGTAAGTATTAAAATGGAGTACCATTAAAACAAATGTCGAGGGGTTTGAATTAATGAAAGAAAAGGTGGACAATACTGTATTCCTGAAAGTGTAATTTTATTTTTGCTTACTGCATCTAAAACTACTGCAGTTTTTTCCTCTTGCAGCTTATCTCCTCCCAGCAATTAAAAAAACTATGGTTTATTGCTTACTGTAAAGGTCCCTGCATACGCCAATGCCAACACTGTGCTAACTGTTCCAGAATGTCCGGGATGATGTCAAATGCCATTGGTGGCCCTGCTGCGGGTGTTGGTGGCCTGTCGGATTTGTCCAGCCTGATCCATGCGTAAGTAAGGAATGCATAGTTTTAACCATTACATTTGTAGAAGCATCATTGTGCAACATCTATTTAAAAGGGGTAGTGTCAAGCCAATTATACTGCGGCCTGTCCGCATTGTATGCCTGATCATTATTAAAACTGAGAACTTGAAGACTTACTTTCTACTACCTTGTTTTGTTTGCTTTGGACGTTTCCATCAATGGGAATGACTGAACTGTGTGCTCAGTTTCACTTTCTGGTTCTCATACACTGTTTACTTTCTAAATGCCACTTATTAAAAACGCTCCTTTAAATCTTTAAGTATTCCTACATGCGCTTTCAAATTGTGTTGATAAATTTACAACGTGATATCCCAGACACTAGTTAGACAAACTACAGATGTACCTAGCAAAGGTTGCAACAAGTTCTGCTCAGGCATCCCTCCATTGAGACTGGGAAGGCTTCAGGGAACTCAGTATAATGAGGAGTAGCTTTTGCAAAAAACAGGACCCAAGTCTTTTATAGTATAATAACGATAATCCATCTGGAAGAGTGCACAAAAACATGCCATTTACTTATATGGCAAGGCCTAGTAAAGGGCATACAATTTTATTTTATTTTAGCATTCTAGCCTGTTTGAAACTACTTTTAAGTCTTGTCCCTTCAGGGTAAAAGTAATTTGTAATTCGCATCACAGAGAGGAATATGCCCTAACAAAATCAAGAGCTGTTTTCACAAAAAAACATGTACTACATCTGATCTGTGAAAGTGGTGGCTTTCCTTCAGCCTGCACTGTGGTTTAGAGGAGTCTTGATAATTTGCTCCTTGGGCAAAATGCAGAAGTTACAGAGAAGCTATGTCAGGCTATTCATGAAGTAGTATGTTTTATTTACTTGCTTTTTCTAGTAAACCAGTGTTATGCTTATCTTTTACATGGAATGAATCTCACCTATTAATTTAACTCTTAAGCCACAACTGTTACGGAGATGGATCTGTCATTACTTCAGTCATACAAGACATAAAAGTGTAATTCTATGCTTGTTTTCTACTAACGACGTCATGCTCACAAGTACAAGTTGGCAGCCCCATATTGTATTTCTGGAAGAACTAATATAAGGTTTCACTTCAACTACAAGAGTAGTTATCTTAAATAGCTGGAATGGATCCTTTCAAAAAGAAGGGAGCAAATCACTGGTGCAGGTTTGTTGCTAAATTTTAGTTTTACCAAGTAAGGTAATACTTTTTCCTCCATGTTACCAAGTTGAAGTAATATTCCTAAAGAATGAAAATGAAGATCTTGTGATAGTCCTGTTGGGGAGACTTTAGATACTACAAATATCTTGATTAAGACTATGCATCAGGTTATATTTAGTCTCAACTTTCATATTGGACCTTTCGGTTATATTAGGATATCTTGTTTTCTTACAAATGCTGCTTGTCAGTTTTTTTTCACTTGCTGATTTTACTTAAAACTGTTCAACACAGGGGGCAGCAGTTTGCACAACAGATACAACAGCAGAATCCAGAGCTCATAGAGCAACTGAGAAACCATGTCCGGAGCAGATCTTTCAGTAGCAGCACTGAAGAGCATTCCTGACTTACAGAAGGCAAGTGAATTGTTATGGTATACCACCCCAAAATACATACCATAGTTAGTAGCAAAAGCACCATTGTAACTCTTCTGCTTGAATAGAAGACAGAAAATTCTTTGTGCGTGTTTGCAAACAGGAATAAATCTGTTAAACAGATCTATTGCACATAACTTGGAACATATTGTTTATGTATAGTTACTCCTCTGAAAATTAATACAGTAAATAGGTGGTTTATTAAAATCCCTAAGTACAAGTCCTTTTCAGTATGTGCATTAGATTGACCTTCAGGGCTATTGAATGGGGAGGAGTTTTGTAATGGGCTGATCTTGCGTAACAGCTTAATTCTAAATTCCTAGTGTAAAAGGCATGTTATCTTTACGGTGAAAATCATTACGGCTGTACTCCCTGTCACACATCTGATGTGCCCTTTCATAGTGAGCATAAAACAGTGTTGGGAGTATAAAGTGTACTGAAAACTAATGCTTGAAGAGTCTGTTTCTTTAAGCCTGTGGAGGAGCTGTTATTAGTAACATGAAATACTTTTCACCTTCATTGGGCAGGAGGGAGGGAGATGATTGCATGTGAAGGAGTACCAGAAATTGGAGAGAAAGAGAAGACACTAATCCTGAGTAGGACAATACACAGAAACCAAAATGGAACTTGGCTTGGGAAAGGAAAGAGTATGAAGAAGTTTTAGGCTTTTCTACTGCCATGTATATCCTAAAATCATGATGGTAGCCCTGGAGGTCAGCATTATGGCACTGTTTTCCTAAGCAATGGGAAACTGTACTACATTCCATATGTATGCAGTATTTAACATAAGCTTAAAATACTTAACTGTAATAAGCTGCAACTGATCCTGTGACTGTACAAATAACTAGTACTGAAAATTTATCAAAAAATAACTGTCTTAGGATTCTCTTTCTATTCTGGTGTGGTAAATCACTGGCTGGAATTTTATTTAAGTTTCATTAAGTGATGGTTATGTGGCCAAGTTAAAGATTTTTCCACACTGGAGTATTTCTGTTCCTGCCCTGACTTTCTTGCTCAGGTAGTCTTACCCTTTCAGAGACCACTGCTTTTCTGTATTTTTATTATGTTAACTTTTTTTATTCTGCTTACTGTTCATACTGCTTTCTGGTACAAGGTACATTTGTTTTTACTCTGGGGAGATTTTCAACACTCACACTTTCCTAAGCTGAGGAGCCTGCTTTGATTCCTAAGACAAAGCAATCTCTGCTGGCCAGTTAGACTGGAGAAGTCATGTAACAGCAGGCCCCCAGATGGAGAAATACACAGGAACTCCGGGACCTCAGACGTATCTGAACCGATAAATTTATAAATCCAGAGTGGCTAGGATAGCACTGCGGTATCTCTCACACTCAATTTATCCTTACTTTATGACACCAACTTTCTACTTCAAGATTGAACGAGTGTCAAGAACCTTGAGAGTTCCTACTCTCTACAAAACATGATATATTTCAAAGACTGGCTGTAGCAGTTGTATTGTCAAGTACAAGCCCTATAGCTCACTGGATTTATGGGAGAACTGTCCCCAAGGTTAAACGGAACAAAACATTGGTTAGTTATCTAAAAACGACTGTTGAAATCGTATTTATAGAGTGGTAACTTTCATTTCACATCCTACAATATTGTAATGTTTAGGTTTTACTCCAGTACAGATAATATGTAACCAGAGTATTTATTAAAATGTTGATGGCATTGGCTTAACCCTTTGTTGTGCTACAACTGGCACAATACTTAACTTGTAAACAGTCTTTGTTCCTTGTATATTAACAGAAAGACCTTTATAGCCTAAAAAAAACCCAGTGACACCAATAACAGGAGGTGTCATTACATGCTTTTCCATTGAAACCAAGAACAGAGGCATCAGTCATGCTAAAGTCTATTTTGCCTTGAATAGCCTGGATTGTTTCACAGTCTCATGCACTATGTCTTAATCACAGGGTGAGGAAGGCATCTTTTCCTGTGTAATAACTGCACTTTATTTTGCACTAAAATTTTTCACCCTGCTAGATGAAGTGGTAATCCCACAATCCTTGTAAACAGTGCTTTACTTTCAGGTCAACTGCTGTATGTCATTCAACTGAGAAAATATACATTTAACACCTGACTGGTTTTGTATCATTACTGTTCCATCAGCATATAAGTGTGATAATTGTTAGAGAAGAAAGTGTTTTGCACTCAAATTGTAAACTCCTATAACCTGCTTGCATGGAATTATATTCTTCTAACTATGCCTGATCATAGACACTTCATGAAATATTCAGCTTAGAAATTGTTTCAATTGCACTTTTCATTTTATAACAAGTACAAAGTAAAATCACTCATGCATACTGAGACAGAACTAAGTCCGCAGCTTTGGATTCAAGTGCTGTTCCAGGGCTACAGAAAGTCATATTGACAAAATGCAACTTGTCTACCATTTCTGTATCTCCAACCTCTTCTTACTATATGGCTACATCTCCTTCAACTTGTGTCAGTTTAACTTGAAAATAGATTATAAATAAAGTTATTTACATTTTTTGTCTGGATAGTTGTGGTTTTACTGTTTTAATTTGTTGTGTATCTAGAGTAACAGATAAATGGCATTCTTTAAAATACCTGTTTATGTTGGTTGCTTTGCATTTTATTAAATGTGCAGGATATAGGGTTGTTTGGGGTTTTTTTCCTGGTTCTAAATTTATCCAGTTCTTTAAAAAATGAATTCTATACTTCAAGATTTTATACACAGGAACGCCTTAAGTAAAATACTGTCAAAACTAACTTAGGTTGCTAAGGGCCAATATGGTAGCTGAGAAATATGACAAGCCACAGAGTAGAATCTTTAACACGAATTTAATTAGTGTTAAACTAGGAAAGCCAGTCACCTTTTTCTGTATTAAATGGCTGCCTTGGGGTGACCTTAGGTATTTCAGCTAAAAATATTTCCATCTTTTGTCACAACAAAGCTAGAGAAAATGACATTTCAGTGCTTGAATAAGTCCTGAATTACTTCCTGCGTCTGCTTTGGAGAACTTGATCTAAGGCAGCCATGTAGAGTATTTTCTCCTCATTTTCCTAAAAATCTAATTAAATGTCTCTGACATGGGAAAAATAACTTGCACCACTCAGTTTAACACTAAAAAAAATGCCTGAGTTCTGCGATTTTAGTTTTCAGTTCCCTACTAACTGGGGAGTAACCTGCCCATTCACAGCATGCCCTGTATCACAGGTATGCACAACTCTGCACCAGACCGCAGATAATTGGGACAGAATTGCTGTATTACTCCTTCCCAAAGACGGAGCCACATCCAGCACATTCTTCAGGGAATACTCTATTTTCTAGCTGCTAGCACCTCAGCAGTGCCAGCTGCACTCTCTCATCTCATGCCTTTGTTAGGCTCTAGTTCTTACGGCTATGCACATCCCATGCAAATATGCTGCCACGCCAGGCACCCCTGAAGTATTTCTTTTAGAGGTTTGGATTCCAGGAACTTGTCTGTAAAAGGCCAGTTCCTTGAAACTGAAGTAGTTTTGTCAGACCCACAATTTAAAAACTGTTTAAATGTTTTAAAAATAATTAAAATAAAAATAAGTACAAAGTGCTACTATTTCATATCAGGCTCACCCCCCACCCCTAGCTGATGTTAATGCAATATAATTTGCTATAGCTATGCTTTTTTCAAAGGCTTTATTTTCAGTAGATAAGATGCACATGCATGTTTTAAAAAATTTTAAAACATTCAGAAAACTCTCAGACCAATTAAATAAGCATAGTTCCATTTATAGATATATAGGGATTTGGTTTTGTTTGTACACATTTGAATAGGATTCGGCTGCAAAAACATGAAGTTGGTCAAAAAAAAAAAAATCAAACAATGAAAGCCCAGCAGAAATACAGACTTTTTTCTTCAGCTTTGTTTGACTTCTGAAGAAACTACACAGACTTGTGCAATATCATCATACTCATATGTTCTCTTCAAAAACGTGTCTGTAAGTCTTAAGCCAGAGACACTCTAGAAAGGGAAAATATAAGAGCTGTTAGAAAGAACTACTAAGATTGTAAAACAGCTATTTTATAACAAAACTACGCTACAAAGACTTACTTGCAATCCCTGCACCGAAGACAACAGTGTAAGTGCAAGATGGAGGGATGAACTTGGGTGCAGCTTTCCAAGTTGCCTTCCTGAAACTCCACACCAGTGGATCGAATTAGTATTGCACATTTCTAAAACCAGATCCATAGTCCTTTCACTGCTAGAGAAAATTGAAAAACAAGAATAAACCTGTGGGCTTTTGTTAAGCATTCAAGGACTGCAGACGTGTAAAAGCTTGATTACTTTATTATACAGGTTACTATTAATTAAGCATTTATAGATAATTACAAGGTGGCAAGCAAGATTTACTGTGATGCCTAGTAATTCAGTTGCATACAGCTTTGTCCGACACGAGTGTCCTGTAATGGGTCTAGCAATACTGGGTAGCATAACACTGCTCACATTTTAGATGGAGTACAAGGTTTTCCTGAGAAGAATTTGCAGACCAGATACATGCTTTAGTCCCTGGCTTCAACTTCTATACAGAATTACTTTATTTAAACGTCACTCTTGCAACCCTGTTACAAAAGGCTGCTATAGATCCTAGTGTAAACACAAGTCAAAACATGGATAAATATGTTCAAAAGACTACGGTGACAATATTTAGCAGGCATTCTAGCAGTGGTGCAGAACTAGCAGTAAAATTATACTGGATACAAATGAAAATGTTTATTCTGATAAAATTACTTGTAGTTAAAAAAAATCCTACATACACACTCACTTGGTTATTAGATGAACTAAGAAGAACTAAGATGATTTGTGATTTAAGTATGGGGTGCCATCTTCAATGATACTGCAGCCAGTTCCGTGGAATTCCCCTACAGCTTTTTGCCAATAGTATTAACAGATCATGTTGGAAGTTTTTTTTGTTTTTTTTGTTTTTTTTGGGTTTTTTGTTTTGTTTTGTTTTTTTTGTTTTTTTTTGTTTTTTAAATCACTGTAATCCAAAAGATATGTTTCAAGTAGTTTCATATTGCTACAACTCATAGTAAAGAGTAGGTTTGAGTTTCAGGAGAAGGTATTGAATAATGAAACAAAGTCACAACTTACCCACTCAGGAAAAACACAAAAATCACAATTACATTATTACCTGCAATTTGTTATTTTACATGTAATGTCAAAAGGTTCTTCCAAATTTACGGTGTCTGGTATTGTCTCCAAAGAAAGCCTCACATCGCCATAACCAGGAGCCTGAGAAGGTAAAAGAATGTATATTCTCAGATGCTAGACAGTAAAGCTGAAGTTTCTTCTATTCAAGCTGTCATTTACTGCAAGAAGCTTGGAATGAGAGGAATTTGACGAAAGAAGTTTGACTCTTCGTGCGTTTGGTTTGCACCCGAATCACAGCAGTGCTCCATCCACTTCCCATGACCACCTTCTTGATAGGTGTAGCAATTCATTAGGCAATGATGATCTTTATTACTAAGTTTTTCAGATAGTTCCCATCCTTAAATTTTGAATACCCATATACAGTTCCTGAGAAGATCAGCTTTATTCTAAGACCTGTCAGACAGGTAACAGATACACTATGGACAACATAAGTGCAGTTTTCCTGCATAAACCCATCACTATTCCACATCCTAAAAAATGAGCGACTCTTAATTCTCATTGTCCTTTCAGTCCTCCAAGCCTCTGCCAAAATAATTAATTGTCACCGGTTAGTAAGGCACACGATATGAACACTTGTCAACTACCCAGTTCTGTCAAGAGCCAAACACATTTCATACGTTCTGCTAACAAATCTATGACAAATATCCAAGGTACTACCAAATAGGGCTGATTCAAGATGGTAACCTGCAGGTAAAAAGCTTTAGATTTTCAATCCCCACAAATGACAGATCGTACAGAAAAAACAGGAAAAATTTGTCCTGCCTGACAAGGCTTAGCTGTGATGCATGTTCCAATTCTGCTGATAGAAGGATGCTGTAGTAAAAGGTACATTTACAGCTTGGTTAAAAGATATTCCTGAAGAGATCCAGAACACCACTGACTGACAGGCTGGGAACAGGTTTTAGTCATATACAGTTCATTACAGATTCAAGACGGACGATATTTTAGAAAGTGTATTAAATTGGACACTGGAGTGAGCAAAGCGATGTTGAACTGATGGAGACTTCAGACCACCTTAGCAACAGATGTTTGGAACCTTTCAAGAAAGACAAGTAATTATCCAGCACCAGAAAAAGGCATGCATTTTCAGCTGTATTGGGTGACAGAAAGGAATCTACGGGAAGAATTATACCCAGTTCCCTTAACAACAGCTAGTTTGCCATAGCATTGGACTCTTTTGTAAGAGATACATTAAGAAGAAAAACAATACAAGTAGCATTTTATAGAATGAACTTAGCAGCAATTGACCAAATCAAGACAGGATCAGAGCAGAGAAGGCCTAAACCAGCACATACCTGTTGGCCTTAACAGTGAGATACCTGCAAGGACTGATGGCTGGAGGTAAAGCCCTTACAGTACCACCAAAAGCCAGAACATGGTGTTCATCCAAAAATGAGATAATTGCTCAGAGCATGGAACCAACAATTCCTTGCTTGTGCTACTTAAGAACAGTGTTCTTTAACTTTGGCTGGTTCTAGTCTAGTCCCAGACTGAACGCCACTGAGCAGGTGCAGCACCCTTGGCATACTGTGGACTTGCTTCTGTCTTTTTGAATGTAGTTGTGAATTCCAAGACCACTCCACAAAAAAAAACACAAATGCGGGAGTGATCCAGAATACTTGTTTCAAAAGTGCATTCCTGATCTGAACCAAAACAATGATAGAGAGGCACAGTACAGGTAAAATTCTGGGCCTGTAGGGGAAACAATGGTTATACGGCTAGTAAATGGATTAGGGGAAAAATGATGGAAGGTGAAAGGACCCTAGAAATTAAATAATTTGATAGCACTGAAAAGATGAGGAGAAGACAAGAGGGACTTGCACTGCAACTCAGAGGGGAAAAACCCCCAAACTGTTGCTTTTCCAAAGAAAGATGTTGCTCAAAGTACACAAAATAGCTTGTGTTTCTCTCTTAATCACTAGCACAAAACCATGATAGATGACTAAATCCTGGAATGTGAAGGTGTGTTAATCACCACTGTGTTTCAAGTACAATTCTCCAAGGTTCAACAAGAAGCGATGCAGAGTGAGACAATACTGATTCAGGGAGGAGGGGAAAAAACAGTAAAATCTGTCTTCAAAGCGAAACTGTAGAAAAGGTCAGCTGAAAATGAGACAGTTTATTAGTTAAAAAACAAGCATCAAGTTTCAAAGTAACAGGAGTAACTAAGTTTAGAAAAAAAGGGCAGTTTCTAACTTAATGGGGCCATACAGACACTGAACACCTCAGTTAAAAACAAAGACAAGTTTTAGTGACATAGCTGTGAATTTCCAGGATCCAAGTTTGCTTGCCTAGTTCCAAGTCAATGTGACCTCCCCACAGAATTGCTTGATATTGTAGAAGATGGGAGTGGGGGAAGAGACAGAGGCAGAAACCTAATTACAAGCTTTATAAACTCAGACAAAGATTCAACTGTCAAAGCTTTTTTACTTCTCTCCCATATTACACCATCCTCAATTCAGAAGATGCAAGTCAGGTTTAGGCATTAGACAGGCTGTGCAGCTGCCTTAAGCAAGCTAGTAATTACAACTTAAAATTCATGAACAATTTCTAAATCAACCAGAATAGAATAGATTTGATCAAAAAACTGTGGACATGAAAGATAAATAGAATTGTCCTATACAGAAAAAGTGCTAAAACGTCAATATGAATCAGGGAGCTAAAACGTCAAAGCTAAAACGTCTATATGAATCAGGGAGCAGACTTCTGTGCCAACAGTTAGCATACTAAAGGACTTCTTTTGTCAGTGCTTTTCAGTTTATTGCCAAATTGCATTCCAGAAGTTAATTTTATTCTAACCAATGTATTTTGCTACACAGGTTACTTGATTCTGGCAATTCAAGTGCACAGGCCATTATGTTAATGTTGTTCCGTGCTGTGCCAGAAAAGAAATCCTCAAGAAAACAAAATGTTGCCATTCTCATGACCAAAAGGAACAAGAATGCTTTTGTTCATCTACAGCCCCTTGGAATAGTGTTTTTTCCACATTTCACTGACCAAACGTATTAAATAACTTTCTCAAATATGTATACAAACATGTGAATTCAGAATTCAGTCCATAAAGTAAGCAGCTTGCACTTTTTCTTCAAGTCATTATTAAATTGTTCATTGAGTTGCCTTAAAAATGGATGCCAGGTTACACTGTTGCTTAAGCTAAACTTACCATTCTTTGGAGCTGGCTAGTTTGCAGCCTTCCTCGTTCACCCAGATTAGTTTTCCACACAATGTCCAGTTTACCAATCACTGTCACACCCTTTATCACTCCAGCTTTCTCTGCAAATTCTTGCTTTGGTTTTAGGCAGTATAAGTACTGGCGCGTATCCATAGGTTGTAAATAAGTCCTTGAGCCAAAAGTAGACTCACTAAAAAAAAAAAATCATTAGGTCTTAATTTTAACAGTTATTTTTATGAAGACTTAAGAAGCCAACCTTTTTTCCTATCCCTTGCCAGTCTTACTCTGTTTGTATTTTATTCATGGCAAGACACAGATTTCTTTTTGCATTTTCACAACAGAAAACAATTCTAGAATTTATGTAGCATCAAGGACCAAGGGTAAAAAAATTGATTCGTCTGAGCCAGAGAGAACCGAGGTGGAAATACACTTTGCTACACTATAATTTATTATCTTACATCTTAGCATTTAAACAATGCTGGTAATTTTACTCCTGCTATTTGGTTCCCTCCCAGTAAATGAGCCTAAGATTCCCAGTCAGGATAAGAACCATCACAGCAGATACAAACACATTGTAAGTGTAAGTGCTCCACTATGCTGCAGGTGAACCCTTCAACAGCCAAGACAGATTTTTCACTTCAGCCCCCACTGCAGCAGCACCCACACAGCACCTCCTCCAAGAGCTCAAGCAACTGCAAAGCACAAACAGCCAAAGTTAACTTCTACTCAGATACCACAAGCTTTTGCATCCACAACAGTTTACTCAACACAGAAAATTCTTCTGGTATTTGGTGTTTTACTAATTGACACTAAATGACATTGAATTCATTTCAGCATTTTTACATTCTAAGACCCTACAAGGGTGTTCCACCGATTCACCTTGACTGCTTCCATGCTAGATCTTGATTAGAACAATCAAAACCAGTTACCAGTCTACTATAATGAAGCAAGGACAAGTCAGATGGGTCCTGTAAGGCTAAATATGTATCCACAGACCAAGTCAGAATCAGATGTGGGCTAAATTTTATATAGGAGACACTGAAGAAGTAGTATGTTTTCATGTTACCATCTCATCCATGTTACCAATTATTTGAAAGGATTAAGCTGGGGATTTCTCTACTAGGTAGAATGACAAATTTTTAAGAACAGTTTCTTGTAAGAACAGATTCTACAGAAAGAAAACTGTAACAGCTTTTCCACCTGAATACATAACAGGAATCTGGTCTTTTTAATCAAGCAAAGAAGTACAATCCTTCTGTTACAGACAATTCACTAACTGTATGCTTACATCTCATTAAGTCATAATATTAAGAGCTTTAAAGTCACCCTGAATCCGAACATACCTTTCCCCTGCTGCATCAACTGTGTTCAGCTCTGCAACATTGTACATCATAGATGGCTCTAAGGAAACCTTCTCCATAAACATTGGAGAGGTAGTGATATTCTGAATCTGAGCTTCCAGAAACACTTCATCTGTCTGAAAAAAAGAAGAGTGCAAGTTCATGAAAACATGATTAGTGTTATTAAAAAAAGTAGACAGTCCTATTGTTAAAAAAAAAAGTCATGTGTTTAGTTCATGCCTGCAAATCAAATTAATTAATGCAAGAAAAAACCTGAATCCCAGTAACAACAGGAGCAAAAGTGTTAGTCAACAGGTATCTTGCCAAACAATGGATGTGGGATAATTTTGCTATGTTCTAGCTATTGCTTATTTGTAATGCATCAGATCATGACTTCCCAAGACTTTCTTCAACTCAATAGCAACCCAAGTCTTAATCCAAATTACTAAAATATAAAAACTAGAATAAATGGTAAGGAATTGCAGTGCACAATGACATGCCATGCCAGATTGCTAGCACATCAAGCTGTACAAAAAAAATTAAAATAAGTGTGTGTGTTTTTCTTTAACTGAAGTAAAATAGTTCAGGTACATGCTCTGCGATTTTATTATTATTCTGAAACATTGATGTACTGGCTAAAGCAAAAACCAGCCTCTTCTCTCACTCAGCTTTATCATGCCAATGGTTACCGATATTATATGTATCCAACAATTTAACTGGTGCTCTACCTTCAAAACACCCTATAAGACATACCTCTTAAATGAAGGTAATGCCTGAAGATGGTACATAAGGACCAACTCTAGTATAGGAATTAAAGCTACAGACTATTCAACTTCAGAAGCTGTAAAAAACACGGAACTAGAGGTGGTTTTTTGCCTCATTGCTTCTGTGGAATTGCAGACCACTGAAGTCACTTTGCAGCTCTAAAGTCTCAGGATAGAATAATTACGGGAGGCTCAGTCTACCAGAGATATGAGCCTTTGGAGAAGTCAAAAACAAAACCAAAGTGCCGATTAAAAAAACACAAACCATCAAACCAAACAAACAAAGAAAAAATGGCAGCAGGGGTGGGTGGGTTTACCAAATCTGCATTTACAAGAGAGTTATTGAGTCAGGCAGTTGGACTAGATGATTGTTGTAGGTCCCTTCCAACTGAAATATTTTAGTCTAGAAATTCAGTATGAAGCAGTTTAGGTATTTTGTTATGGTAATTTAACAAAGTATTTTTATGGGGAAGGTAGAAGGAAGCTTACAGTTTCTTTTTAATCAGTGTAAATAAATGACTTCATTATACAAATGGAGTCCTGCTTGTAAATTATCAAAGTGGTACAAAATAAGTAAAAATATTTTTGTGTCAAAAGGCATTGTGTTAGAAGGAGAAATATAGAATAGTACTGTAACTACTTGTTGTGCCTTATAAACATATCAAACACAAGCCAGATGATAGCACATACACAGTAATGAAAACTGTGCAAGCTCCACGGGTTACGGACAGACCTCACACTGGCAGGGGGAGCTGGAAACAGCCCCAACTAAAACATGGCTCTCACTAGTCATTACTACTAACACCTGACTGTCGCTTAAATTGATACTCTTTATATCCCATAAATCCATTGCTCAAAGTGTCCATTTGCTCAAATTTTAGTTGTTTTCAATGCAGCAACCATAGGCAGAAATTTAGAAAAAGTTAATTTGAAAGGAAAAAGGAGAAACAAGCAGCATAATGAAAAAGCAAGTTAGTTTTGTATTATTCCTGAGTTGGTTTAGTATCACCTGGTTTAAAAAAAAAAAAATTCCTCAAGTACTACAGAAGAATTTTATTTTAATACAAGGCACACCTGAAAGTGAAATCAGACTGCAGAAGTATCACACTAGCTCATCAACTGTCACATGCAGTTAAAAGCTGGAAAGTGCAGTTCCAGCTAGTGAAAGGAAGGAAGAACATCCAACTGCTGCTCTCTCCTCAAACCCACTGTCTCCACCAATCAGATGTGAAAAGTTCTGTCACATCTCACACAAGCAGTGCTGCAATAAAACCTACATTACTATGGGTCAAAAGCAGGAAAATTTTAGAAGGTATTAACTCCCATTTTCAGATAATGAATCTAGTCAAATCTTGGTAGGTATGTTATAGGAGGACCCCCACAAGCAACAGTCAGTAATAATCAACTTTTAGTTTCAACAATGGGTATCAAAGAAAGAGCTAACCATTTAAATGATTAGCTGCACATATAAAGATGGGAAAACATCAGTTCATGATATGCAGAACAAACATTGCTTTTCCATTATGTTTTCAGAAGAATGTCAACAACAAGCACAGAGGCAGATAGGCAATTAAAAAAGCATACATATTTATAAAAAAATAAATAAAAATTACCACAGAACTGAGGTCACTCTAATGGGAAAATAAAAAAAGAACACATTAGAGAAATTAGGGTTAAATGTTAAAGAAAAAGGAGACTAACTTTCAAACAAAATGCATTTCTGCATTTTTTTGCACCATCTAAACAAGATAGCATTAGTAAGACAGAAACATAAATAAAAATGGATGCAAACAAAGATGACAACTACGTTTCTATTAAGTTATAGCTAGTAAGGTTACATGGTTTACTAGCTTTGCTTCAGAACCAATCCGAAGTAGAGCCTAAGGCACACAAGTTACAGATAAGATACGGTAGAACAAACGGACCCCAAAAGAAGAGTTAGTTTTTGAGCAAGTTTAAAGTTTGTCCTGAATTTAAATCCATGCAATGGGTTGTATACGAAATATAAAAACATTCCTTGTCATTTTACAGCTAATTTTAAGTATCCATATATTTAAGGTCTCAAAATAAAAATGATACAGCAATGTGTTCTAGCAAAGCTACAGTACTGCAGCTTATAATAAAATTTGGCATAACACAATCAGAAAAAACTCATTTTGAATTTCCATCATTTGAAAAACCAACTTTAATTGCATACATTGTTTTCTTATGTATCTGCATATTTGTCTCCCTGTGCATGCTTGCAGGAACAGAACCTTTTACATAGCCTTTTCCAAGGCACACCAAAGTCAGTGAGAGACTTTCTATAGACCGGGGCAGGCAATTCAGTCTCAGGATTGCAGCAGGTTAGGGCGACAGGGCATGCGTTCTATGCATGAATTTCAGTGATCAACTTGATTTGGATGCTACTGCAATATGAGCAACAAGCAAGAAAATTAAGGTTCAACATCATTCCTTGTCTGAGAAAAAATGAAATTATGGATTATAATTTATAGTAGAAAATAATTTTAGTGACAGACTTTATGAATAGAAAGCATCACATCTGTAATATTAATACTAGCATTTTAACTGGTTAGTCAACCTTTAAAGACCTTTAGTTAACTAATAACTGACACCTACCATTTTTTTTTCTCCCCTGCTACCAAGGATAACAGTCTTTCTTAATATTCAGGATGCAGGTCTTGGTGCTTTCAAAGCAATGTAGTATCACATAAAACATCTAACCAAAGATTTATTTCTAGGGTTTTTTTTTATTTTATTTGACTTCTGTGGTCACAACACATAGCAGCACTTTAGGTGCTTTCAGAAGTGAAAGATGAATGGTCCTATACCAGTTTGCTAGGTAAATGAAAATGGCTCAGTTATTATTAGGATATTAACTATATTATTAGGATTATATTAAAATCTTTAAAAATGTATCTTTTCAATAAATCACATAGATACTATGATAATAGGAGTTGTATTAATTCCTGAACAGGAAGAACAAAAAGCATCAAAGCAGCCTTCTAAACCTTTACCAGGAGCGACAGGGGGATGACACAAAACCAGAAAACCACAAATTATCAGCTCAGACACCAAAGCTTCTCATAGATCTGTATCATGAGGAATTGGTGGCTAACTGAGGAATGGAGTTTATTAAGTCCCCTAGCAAGGCCAGCCAATAAAACAATTATGTAACAAAAGAATACTTTTGACCTATGACAAAAGTTTGCCCAGAATTTACCTTAAACAGGTTTTTATTTCCATTCATTATGAAGTGTTTCACCACAAAATTAAATTTACACGTGAAGTATAGAGAGACAGTAGCATTTATCTGTCCCTTTTTCCCCTACCACATATTTTCTTTCTGAAATAATAATATAATTCACACTCAAAATGGAGGTTTATTTTGTTCTCAGAGGAACTACCCAGTTTCCTAGGATTATTTTTGTTCTTAAATCACAGCAGAAGACATTTCCAGACATTCCCATTTACAGATAACATCAGTTCTATACAGCACTTAACCAGTGGTACGTGCTTACATTCTGATTGTACTCAGGTATCTTACACCTGGTCAACCTATGGATTGAAGCCTGTTGCCTAGATAGATGTAGGAAGATAGTTTTAGGAAATTTTTTTTCTTTTTCTCTGTAGTATGTTATTTAAATTGCTAAATAAATAAATTACATGCTATATATTAAATGTGTCATAATTTACATGATGTTCATTCACAACAGAAAATCTTTTTAAGAAAATCTGTTTAAGAACACCAATGAAGGTTTTCAACCAAATGGCTAGCACTGTAATAATTGCCTGTATTTCAGAGGTAATGACAGAAGTTTAATACCCATAATGGAAGCTGTCAAAGTCCTTTGCAAGTATCCCTCTGAACTTCGTACAAACAATACAGACTATGATGCTCACAAAATTAAGCTAGTTGCTCACTATCACAAAGCACGTAAGTGATAATGAAGGAAACAAATGTCCTAACTTCCTATGTAATGACATATTGTGGAAGTTTATACCCTCAACAGACCTATATAATACATACATCCACAGGGAATGTCTACAAATAAAAAGAATGCTGTATGCAATTTGTAAGAGTTTCCACTACCTGTATCACCTTCAGTTACAATTCTTCCTATAAATAGCTAAAGACAGATGCCTAAGTATGTCCAAATAAACATGCAAGGCATCTATAAGATCATTTAGTTTTGAAGCACTTTGTATAACAAACCTAGAAACTAAATTATTGAACGGAGGGGTCATATTTGCATTGGAGAAATTTAAGTTTAAACTTCCCCTATGTAAATATGACCCCTCTGTTCAATAACGTAAATTTAAAATTCATAGAATCATAGAATGGTTTGGGTTGGAAAGGACCTTATATATCATCTAGATCATCACCAGATTTCCCCAATCTGGTAAATTATTATCTGTTTTGTAAACAATTAATCTCCCTTACAGTAAGTACCCTATCAGTGTAAATACACAAGCAATAACTGAAAGTATGTGAGTTCAAGGTAAAGCAGAAAATACGCAAATTTGTCAGTCAGTTAAGGCCCTGACACTTCTGCCTTAGTTACCATCTCTTTCCCCACTTCATCAAAAATATATCTATTTTTAAACTAAATTATATAAACCCACCACCTTATTTTTTCCTTATAGAACTGATCATCTTTCTCAGAAATATGTGTATTCAAGAAGCTCTTTGAATTTAACCACCTAATATGAACTAATAAACCCAGCACACCAAAACAAACAGAAATACACACAGCTCTCACTTACCTCAGCGTTGTAGAATTTGGTTTTCACATCCAGTGGTTTAAGAACCTGAAAACAATGGAAAAAAGGCAGACTGACAATTGGTTTCTCAGCTTCTGCATAAAGTGTTTGTAAGTGCTAGGATCTTAACTAAAGTGCTATTTTTGGTTTTGATCTTACACAGAACAGGTGCATAAATGAATATATGATACAATCAACTCAGCTAAAACCTCACAATTCAGAGTATATACTCACTGCCTCTTACTTGCACACCTGACTGCTTTGCTACTAAACAGTTTTCTCAGATTGACAATAAATACTTCTCCACCTAAGCACTGGCCTCTTATGAAAGCTGACAAATCCAGGGCACTAAGTAGATGAATGTCTTTAAAACAACATTACATCCATTTTGTAACCTGAAGTGGTCTGCGCTTGCTTTCAAGAGTGAGCAAGAACAATGTAATATTTACAACTTCTTCAGTATCCTGAAGCAAGCACAAGTTGCTGAGGGCTTCTCCAAAAATACACTACTCGTGATTAGATTGAGCAACAAACCATCACTAGGCTTCACTTCCTTCTTGAAAATGCAACTGTTACAAGAAATAAAGAAGCCAATAAATCACTTTAATCACATGAGATTAAATCAGCAAGAGCAAACAATTTGATGATATAAAAAGTGCTAATAAAGTGTTCATTCTTAAGTGCTTGAATTTTGTGCATAAAACTACTACAGTTAACACATTCAAACATGAAAAGTATATATGCTGATGTAACTGAAAGAAATAATCTTCTACTATACTTGCAAGGAAGCAAATTTAAATTATTGTGTTGAAGATATTTATTCCTCTTTACACAGGGAAACTTTTCTTTTGTGTACACGTAAGTGTACTTCATCCCGAGAGACCCTTAAAGTTCCAAGCTCTGAACACATATTCAGCGCTGAAGATTCCAGTTTAAATAGTCTTCACAGAGATTTTTGCACTATAACAGGCATAATGTTCAAATCTTTCGAGTAATCACAACTGTCTCTCTAGTCAGAAAAAAAGTCAAAATTTTAATTTAGGTGCTTGTTGGTTGAGTGTTTTTTTCTGCCAAATATTTTGCTTCAATTAACTTCTTACTAATTTCCCTAAATGCTGATGTTTTCTTACTCACAAATAAAGACTTTCCATTCATTCCAGTAAATTTAAAGTGGCATTCCAGTAAAAATCAAATAATTATTGTGAGGTTCACTCTCCCATCCCCACCCACAAACAAAACCAACCAAACTCTAGAAAGAATTGTTCCTTCTCCATAATTGTTCTAATTACTCAGAGAAAGGTTTGGAGACAAAAAAAAGGCACTATTGATCAGTACTAAACTACATACAATGGTTGAAAAAGCAGCTGTTTAAAACTAACTGAAACACCAGTTCAACTTAAAAATCCTAGAAAACACAACTGAAAAAGTCGACAATCTGTCAAAGAAAAAATAGGTTTTTTGTTATAAAATAGCTGGTGCCACCTTGATCACCAGCAGCCATCCATACCTGTTGCAAAGACATTGTTTGGTTTTGGTTTTCTGTTTGTTCTCAGATTTTATAGCTGGTGACTCCATGTCAAATTTGAAAAATAATAATCAAAATTGCTCAGTGAAGTGTTTTTCTTGTAACGAATCAGAGAGTATTTACAGAATGGTGTTAAAGTCTATATGTACTCTTTGCGAGGCTCTTTTGCTTCCTTCCTTGAAGGAAGAGCTTCAAATTTGACAGATAGCTGGCCTTAGTTATTTTGACATTAAAGTTGCTTGTGTTGCATTCAGTTAAAAAACACAGAAATTACAATATGCACGTAGCCCCCTGAAATATGTGCAGAAATAAGCTTCCATATGAAATCTAAAGGAGACAAATTGGTATCTTTAACAATGCTCTGGCAAGAACAATGGTAGGGAAGGGAGAGAAGGTGAGAACTGGAAGCCTGCCGATGCATACGTTAGTGATCAGAGAAAACTTAGAGGGGACAAGGGGGCAGAGGGAATATTGAACTCTTGGGGGACAAAGAATGGAGAAATTGAATGGGAAACAGTTTCACAAGGACAGCAAGACAAAACACACAAAGACAAAAATCAGCTTCCATAAAGATGAAGAAACACTGCAGAGTTTCTCAGTTCAGAGGAAAGTGCAACATGAAAATTGGTATGGAATGATTTTCCCTAGAATTGTCTGGAAACACCTTTAACTGATCAATACTCGCCATTTCAAGGCCCACAAGTACTAACTGCACCTGGGTGCTGTTCATCTATAGCGCATGGTCATTTAGACTTCTAAAGACTGAAATGCTTTTTTCTGAAGTATCTACATAGAATACTAGAGAAGAGCAAAATGAAATCACCTGCAACTTGTAAGAGAGACAGGTCTCAATTACATAGCGCTCCTGTATTGTCACACACTCTGTGATAGTATCTAAAAATGTACTCAGTAAAGCACGTCATCTCATCCTCCATTCTATGGGAAAGAGGACATAACTACCCAAGTCAGCATATTTCTCTAAAAAATAAATAGCCATTAAATACACAGCTAAAATAGATGCTTTCCTACTAGAACCCGCCCACAGATAACAGTAATTTTTTTTCCTGCTTTTCTCAATCACTCTAATCTCAAGTCTGTAAATCTGTATGGTGGAACAAAAGGTTTCAACTTTATCAGTTACTTCTGTGGATATTAGTCAGGTATAACACACTAAACTTCTTTGCTTAGTTTCCTTTAAAAAACAAACTACTAAGTTCCAATTTAAAAAGGTTACACACGCCAAAAAAAAAAAAAAATCAGAATTTTACAATCTAAACTTAAAGGTTAGATGTGTCAAAGTCAGAATGAACCATATTTGTTCTGTTTAAAAATATTCATAAAGCTAGCTGCTATAAAAAAGGGGGTTTTTTTAATTAGTAGATTTTTCTTTCTCAATAAATGAATAAAAATTAGAAGATGTGATATTTATTATTTCTGAAATATTTAACTGCATGGTAATTAGAAACCACCAGTTCATGTGAAGTTTGAAGTGATGTTTTTTATTGGTTCACTTTTAAAAGACAAACAGATTTTTAGTATGTAAAAGTGCTTTTGAAGCATCAGATGTTTTAAAATGGGTTTTCCAGATTCACCCACTTACTAGAAGTAGAATAGAATACTTCATGCAGTACCTGAAATTTGAAGAACTTTCTGAAGTACATCTTCTCTCCTGTCTGCGTAGTGTAACTCACTGCACAAACTAAGCTGAAAGAAAACAAACAAAAAAAAAATTTAATTACTTTAAATATTGTGCCTATATCAAAGCAGCAACAGAACAGCATGCATGTGCTGCAGTTTCATTTAAGCTTGTTCACTCATAGAAAAATGCAAAACTTTACATGTGTGTTCCTATCTCTTTTACTTCATGATGGATCACATCATCAATGCAACAGTCAGGTTTAAGTTCTGCAACTGCTGCACTAGAAGCTGAAAGGTTCAAGCGCTGAGAACTTGTCTGAAGATCAGCCTGGGGACAGGAGAAAAAGCACACTGGTTAGAACTGCAGCTGCTTAAAGCAATCTAAAGAAAAATAACTTATTTTATAAACTACCAGGTTTAACTGAGCATTTTGTACTCTACATACTTCTATACATATATTTTAACTAAGATATGTTAAGATGATGAGATACTTGCCAAAGCGAAAGATAAGCTCTAAAATACATATAAATGGTCCAATCCTTTAACATGCAGCTTATAAAATCTCTGTTTACTTTTTACATTGAGTTCCACAATAACTTCTGGAATTTCTATTGTCAACACATTATTTGTTCAGCAAAAAATTTTAAAACAACAATGCACCAGAAAATAACTCATTTGAAATAGAAGCAAAATACAAGTCAATTCATGCTTTGACTTGCATTGATGACAGAGACTTGCTTTGACGACCTCACTGAAAGTGCAAGTAAGCAAATATAACTAAAATTTTTTAGCTATGAAAATTTAGCTATACCAATTCTCCAGAGAAGCTTTATAACACATCAATTTTTTGATACAATTCTAGTTTTTAATTTTAATCTTTAAAGATTTCTATCATCCTTTCCATTTCTATGTCTTACTGTTTCCAATTTCCAGATATATTTTCTGGATTGGAAAAAGCAACAGGTATTTCCTAAAGTCTATACGCTAGCATTAAAGATATCAGATCTTGTCAGAACATACTCAGCGTATTATATTTTTCTATAAATGCAGTGAGTAGATTTATCTTCACATACCTTCACCAATATGTCCTTGACAACTTGATTACTATCATTGTGTACACTAATGTAACTGGAAAAGGTCTCTCCCAGAAATATATTCCTGTATTTTAAAAAAATAAAAATAAAATATGTTTAGTAACAGTTATTTAAAAAATAATACAGAACATTTCACTGAAATCCCTTTAAGTTCTAACTAAAATACAGAGGACACACACATTTGCCAGATCAAATCCTAAAAGCACATTGGCATTTTCACACTCATACTTCTAAACGCCATGCTTCTATGACAAAGAACTTCAGAAGAGAACAAATAAATCAGAATTTTTTTCTAGATAAAAATCCAAGAAGAATAAGAAGATGGCTTACAGTACCCACAAAAATTACTGCAGTAAACTCTGCTAGTATTAGATGTGGTTTATAGTAGCGTGTTACATTAGAAATTCACCTACAGCTGCAAATTTCTTTCAACTTTCAATCCTTATTGCATTCAGAATCAGCCTACAGACAAGGAACATCAGGCAGCACACATTTATATATTATGTCAAATTACAAATCAAGCCACAGATTATTTTAAAATCATTTAACGTCTCATTGTATAACAAATATGTTCAAAAAGAAAGAGAAGTAATAAACACATTATCATTAAATGAATCCTAAAACTTGCATGTTACTGTTACAATAATTCATTCTTACCCAAAATTCTGAGGCAAAGTCAGCATTTCTCCTAGCATCAAAGTTTCTGCTCCCTTTACAGTAGAAGGATCATCTTTCATGAGCTGGTTAAATAGATTACCTGTAGAAATATCAAATTGCTAGTATCTAAATATCTGCTAAGTCTAAAGCTTTGCTTATATTTAAGTTTTGACACTTAATCACTTATTTAGAAGTAATTTATTTTATACATACTTTTACAATCAACTTGTTTAGGGATGCAATGCATATCTACAGGCCTACCTAAAAATTGTAACTTACTTCCAGATACTCGTGTCCAATAAATCACTCAGTATACACACTGAAGTGCGCAATCCCAAAGGCATTGCTCAAATTAACATTAAACATTAAGGGAAATTCTGCCTAAGTAAAGAACGTTACATAACAGAATTAATCAACTCTACCTACTTTCTTCCCCTGCTTGCTTTGTATTTCCAAACAATCCTTTTTTCTTGAATCTTTCCTTTGCCTCTTTATTATACGCAAGTTGTAGACTACAACTATTACTGGGGGACAGCCTAGGGATTTCCAATTTATGATTGCGCACCAAGCACAACACAATTCAAAAGCAGTGATTCTTGGAAAATAATCTTCCACAGAACATTTGTAAGTTGGTTCTAATTACCAGGGCATTTCTTCCAGACAAAGATGATAGTAATGCCACACTTTCTACAACTGCACATCTCTCTCTCACAACTGCCTTCCATCTTGTGTGTTAATTGCTCAGACTTTGAGGTCACGTGTTTGCAATACCACCACCAAGCTTCCAAAGCTGCAGGTCGAGAGTTATAGAGTGCACCTTGGTATTCTCCTACAGCCATTACCAAACATAAAACATACTGCTCTTTCAGAATACCGTCTATGTGAAGTCGTAAGACTCTTCTGAGATCTAAGTCTCAGATGCTCACATTGCTTAAACCTGGTAATATGTACATAATAATCAGTCAGTAGAAAAGACATACCTGGCAAATCTCTTTCTTCACAAGTCACCGGAATATTAGTGAATAAAGTAGGTTTGGTTAGCCTCATAACTGCAAAAATCAGAAAATAAGACATAGGTCAACGAAATAAGGTTTTTAAAATTTATTTTTCTAAAAGTATAATTTTGTCTTGCTCTGCTTCAACCAAAAAAACCCACAATCACCAAATCTTAGCCTGAAAAAGGGTAACACCTTTTTGGATCACCTGACCTTTTTCAATATAATGAGTTCCCTGCTACTCTGAGATCCAGGAGCACTGGTGATGCCATTGCTCCCTTTTGCTTTATTCCCCTGGTGCACTAACATTTACTGCTTTCAATCTTCTGTGCTAAAGTTCTTATACCCGTTACAGTGTTAAGTGCTTTGTGGACTTCAGGAGAAGTGCACTAGTTTCACTTTTTTGTGGACTATTCTCAGCTAAGCACCTGTTCTGTGGTCCTGGTTGCTCTAGAACAGGACATGATGACTAGTATGGACCCTTTCAGTCAAATTCCAGGCTATAAGAAATTGCATTTACACTCTAATCTCCAAAACAAATGCAAGATAGAGTTACAAGTCTAAAAGCCTACATTACTTATAGAACTGCATTTTCTTTTAGTCACAAACTTTAAACTCCAACCACCAAAACCATCACAAAAACCTTGGGAACATATTTACAAAAAAACCCTACTTTATTCATACTGACAAAACCAAAATCATTGAGATCTTGCAATTAAAAACCCTCTGCTTCAGGAAAGTGTTATTTTCAAAGGCTATTTTAAATCAGAATACTCAAAGTTACATGATTATTGTTTGTATTACAGATTTAAGATGTTGCTTCTTCAAAGAACTCCTTCCTATTCATATAAACCAATGGCCCTAATCTTGCATACAAGTTCCCATGAAAGCATTCACACATGAAACAAAGTTGATAATTTGTAACATTAGGTGTTGACTTGAATATGTAAAAATCACTGATTTGTTTTTCTTTGAAACTTAACATAAAAACATGTAATTTCTGAAAACTAACAAATGAAATGAAAGGGTTTCTCCTGACTGCAACAAGTCAATCAACATCCCTGCACTGCCACATGTATTGTGCTTTTATCTTCGTTGTACTTCTGTACATCTTATATGTCCAGTCTGCATCCACTGTTTCCAGTTGTGTAAAATATTCAATTACTTCAATACACATATAGGTGTAGTAGCCGGTATTGGTTCACAAGAACTTCCACTACCATACAGCAGACCTATGCAAGTTAGCATCGACACAAACAAATCTTAGTTTTCACATTAAAGAGGCAATAAATTCTCTTTATTATGATGAAAAGCTGAAAAACATGACCTCCGAAGGCTTCAAAGGCAGATTAAAAAAAAAGAGGTCAATAAAGAGGTGAACCTACAGCCTCAAAATCTACAAAACAGAGTAACTGGAGAACCAGATTCAACACTGAAAATGAAAAAGATAAATACTGAATTATTCATGCATATGAACCAAGCATTTCTGGAACAGTTCAAAACGAAAGTCTGGATTTCAGCTTGTATATTGGTGCTACCCAAAACTTTAATAATTCTGTAGAGAAACCTAATGTGGTGTTTGCTTCTTGTTACATGACAGTTCTCCAGCTGAGGTGCTCACAGCTAGCAGCGCATGTATCATTAGTCACATACAAGCCAACCCAGAGCAGCTACCACTGAACAGTGACACCGATCTCTCCTTCTGTTTAGTAAGATGTTTGTTTGGCTCTTTGTCAGTATATTAAATAAATATAGTGGGACAGTATTATTGGCAGTTACCTGATTTTATTAAACTCTACAGTAAGCCCATATAAACTAGCACTTGCTGATTGTTTCTAAAGGAACAGTTACAGATCAAGTTTAGTCACGTTTAAGACAATAAATAAACAAATAGATCATGGAATGAAGTCAAAACACAAATATATGTAGATTAACATTTAATAGGACTACTAAATTAATATGAGAAAATATTGTATCTTTGCAGGATGACCTCTCATCTCTTTTCTTCTAAGATCCTAGACACAAAATACAACACTAAAAAAAACTTCAAATCACTCTGCATTCTACTCCATTGTATCTTTAAAAATGCTGACCCACAAAGAAACTTTGTTACTATCAGTGTTAAGCTCAGAAAAATAATTTCAGTGAAATAACTTGGCTATGCAAGCTTTAAAACTAACAACAACCCTCAGTTACTCGAGACAGCATTTTATATCAATTTTGCTAAGTAGTAAATGTCACAAACATCCCAAATGTCAATGCAAAATCCCCTTAACATTCAAAGTTTAGAAATACATGTCAATGCTCCAAACTAACCAATATAATTAATTTTAAACTACAAAAAGATATGTAATACCTATAACAAAATACAATTATTCCAGCATAAGGATGTAATCAAAAGAAAAATCTAAGTAAAAGTCCAAGGGGATTTTATTTAGTTTTTACACAGAGGGAACTCCATTATACTTACATGCACTTTTATTAGATCTGTGTTAGTGATAATCTAAAAATCTACAAATACCATTCACTTATTTTCCCCCTTTCCAGATGCCAGAGACCTTGACCTCCAGCTACAGCAAAATTATCTGGAGTTACCAGGGATACCTAAGAGAAACAAATAGCCTTGCAGTCATACTGATCCCAGTTTAACTGTTCTACTGACCCTGCAAATATCGAATTGAGCAGGGACAGCATGACCTTGAGCCACTTTATTTTTTCAGGTGACCAAACGTCATGCTGAACTCGCCCTTTTACCACCATGAGATGCACTCAAATCCTCAGAGACCTTTACCTTCCATAATGACAACAAATAGAGGTTTACAGACAGAAGTCTGATTTCTTAATTTCCTGACCTGCAGCTGGAAGACAGTGCTTTCTCATTCCCCAGTATAATTAGAGACAAAAGACCAGAAATATCAGGGGAAAAAAATCTTATTACCAAAGTCATAAACCAGCAAGTTGTTAATTATTTTTCAGCACACAACTGCCACTGAAACTTTCATTAGTATTTCTGTGAAAATATGTACAACGTTACTAAGACAGTATATACATGCAATAGAAAGCAAGTCTGTATTTCATGCAAGGGCTATGCCTTCATTGAAAAAACTCCACACACTACTTCCAGGAAATAATCAGATCCTGAAAGTCTCAGTGTCAAAAATAACTACAGATCCTTATTGCAATTAAAAACAATTCACCGAAAAATATTCTCCCTTCTCCTAATTTCAAAGAAGCACAGTGAGGATGCACTTTGCTTGACTGAAAGCATAGATTTTATTATCTGATACAGCTTGCCATAACAGCCTGGATTTTTACTTTAATTTTTTTCCTTCAGACCACCAAGGTAGAGAAAAGCTACAAAATGCAGTACTCAGCCAAACAGAAGCTTTGTAATCTTAATAGAATCATTCATAAGTCTCCTGGTGAAACAAAGTTAAATATATATACTATTACAGTTTAAAAACTGTCGCAAAGTAATATTAAGTGGTTTTCTGCTCATTAATTCATCGGTATTTCTAAAGTTTGCACATTCTAAGCTTCTTAAAAACTCTAGTACTTCAGACAGCAATTTTATTACAAAACTCTATCTTACAATTATAAACTAAATATAATTCCAAATTTATGCACAAGCAAATTCATTTTCTCAGTAAGGCTTAGCTTTTCCCTAAGAATATTTCTAACATATTCACAGTATAATATATCACAGAAAATCCATATCTGTCCCACAGATCGTTGGATAGTAGCATTGCAAGATGGCAATTCATTCTGCTTGATGAGTCTATTCAATTTTATCCAGATGTCCTCCAAGTTCTGATTGTTACAAACAGACTGTTCAATTGTCCACTTTGCTCTGTAAAATGCATGCAGTTTTAGTCTTTCCAAATTATTTTGCAGTTCTTGAGATAAAGGAAGAATCTTTTCTTTGAGCTTAGGGCTAGGGAGAGAGACACTCCAAGATCTTTTCAATTTTTGTTTGCCATTAGTTGGTGCTTCTTGATCCTCCAAGTTAATTGGCTTGTGAACATTTTCTGCTTTGACTATAGTCTCCCCATGTTTCACATTAGACTGAAACTCAAGTATATTTTTTGTGCAGTCATAATCAGGAGACCCTGTAACATATTCTGAAGGTGTAGAAAGTTGTTTCAATTCTTCTGCTTCCTCACAAGAAATCACAGGTGGTTGCTTTTTTGGTTTGAGGGGAAGTCTGTATAAATCATTTGGAAACCAGGGTGTAAATCTTGGTAACTGGCGAATGGGAAACTCTTTCACTGCTGCTTCTGCAAATTTCTGCAGTTTCATTAGATCTCTCTGATGTGGTCGATAATGCAAGACCACTTCCATGCTTGTACAGTAGGAATCCAGTTATTCTTAAGAAAAGGAACAGTCTCTTGATTAGGATTCTGTAATCTAGACTGAAACATCTTATTTATAAGAATTTCCTTGCCCCGTGCTGCAAAGATCAGTGGAAAACAGGACCTAAAGCAGAAGTATTATAAAAAAAATAAGATACTACCATACTAAGAAAAACATTGCTAGGATATTTTACAAAAAAGCAACAACATGTAGTAAAAATAAGCAAGATATGTACCAGAACATTCCACTTTATCCAGGCTGAACATTAGTGACTGTATTCCATCATCAGCAGTGTAACTTCAGTACGCTGAACGTTATCCATGTGCACGTGGTTTACTCAACACTGTCCCTCCCAAGAGTATTCCTTTACCATCACCATCTCATACTTGCCATCTGTCATTATTCTTCCTTTATTTTTGTGACGCATATTAAAAGACATACAGCTGCCTGTTTTCTCAAATTTATCAGACAAATCTATTTTTTTTTAAAAGTGTTTTTCTGATACACTTCAACATTTTAAGCCAGGACATCCAAAGCAACTAGAAAACACATGTGTTACAAAAACCCTTCCTGAAATAGTACTGACTGATATAGCAGTTTTTAAATCACAGGTTAAAAGGGAAGTGCTATAGGCAAATTAAAGTTGTCTGCTTCCATTTTATACTAGAACTACAGATTTAGTTTTAGTCTCAGAGTTTCCAAGTAATACATGCAGCCATCCTTTTAGTCCTTATGGACTTGATAATTGCTTAATTTATCAGGCTTTTAGAATAACAACTAAGAGATTCCTTAAGTCCTTAAAGACTTTATACTTTCATACATATTCGCTGTCTTTTACACAAAGATTACATTAAATGCGGGG
>Ga0065711_1027578_pt1 | contig 47917 bp, 31 predicted proteins | sample Hoacrofraction12_FD_59098 | JGI IMG/M metagenome (GOLD analysis project Ga0065711, IMG submission 59098) | Hoatzin crop microbial communities from Cojedes, Venezuela - Epithelial fraction 12 v2 (version 2) | ecosystem: Host-associated > Birds > Digestive system > Esophagus > Crop | place... | reverse complement strand
GCCTGGACAAGGTCCTGTGCAGCTTGCTGTAGGTGACCCTGCTTCGGCAGGGGGGTTGGACTAGATGACCCACAGAGGTCCCTTCCAACCCCTACCATTCTGTGATTCTGTGATTCATACAGAATCCATGTCAATATTTATGTGTTGGCCTACGTTCAATCTGGTATCATTATTTGCCGGTGAAAGGGCTGACAAAAATCCTACTTTTGAAAACCTTCTTCTTGTCTCTGCTGTGCACTTCTACCTTTGCTTTGTTTTCTGTCCTCCTATATATTTATCCCTGTCACATGTTTCTAACATTGCAGGATGTTTGCCAGCTCTGGCTTTTGTGGAACAGAACTGATGGCTGCCTCACTGACACTTCTCCTACAGCGAGGGGTCATTTTTAAGCAGGAGAACCAGCACCAGCAGGCATGATAGATCTCAAACATCAGAGGCAGGAAGGACAGAGACTCAATCATCTCTTAATCCCTCAAAAGCAGAGTCACTTTGGAACTTTATTTTAGTGAATAGGAACTAGAACAAGAACAGAAAACTATATATTGTCTTAATAGAAACTAGAATGAAAGCAGCAGTTTTGGTGGAACTGGAACTGAAAGGTCAACTTGTGAAAGAATGAGAATTTTTTGCAAAGCACTATTTATTACAACAGATTTTTTGGCTGAATTTTGTTGTTATACAAAGTAAAAAACTACAGTCCCACAGATTTTATGTACTTGTATACATATACAAAACTCCTGTCTTTATCTTAACAGTAAATTTCCATATATTTTTTTTTTAAATGAATGCATATATCTATTGGAAATCTGGTCTGAAAGTGAAAATGTGGAACTCAAAATTGTGTTTTCTCTAAGAAACTAGCAATGATGCACATGGAATAGAGTGATAATTTATATCAATTTGTTATCATGGATATAAAATAACACTCCTTTACTTAGCTTCACCATTAATCAATTGAACACTTTTGTGCGTGGATGCAAAGTGCATTGTAATGGATGAAGGAGGAACAAAGTCCACTGAGTATTGTCAATTCCAGTAACAGAACTAGGGCACTGAGAAACAGTGAAAAGCAAGAAAGTGGGAGACTGTGGGGACTTGTGGTTAGCTATGTCGTCAAAGCAGGTCTGATATACTAACAATCATACCAAACAGTGTAAAGAGCAGACACTACTATGTTAAAAGGAGGGCAGACAGATGCATAGACAAACTGACTGTAAAGGAGCTGGAAAAGATGCTGGAAAGAAAAGTAGCTTGACAGAAAGGAAGTTTAAATTAACTGGGAAAAGAGACAATTAAGACGAGATGTGATAGCAATGTATAGATTCATGAATAAAACTGAAAACTATGTTACTGAAAACTATGTTACTTAAAACTCTAATTCCTTATCTTTCATGTGGCTTAAAACCTGTGGGTCTGCCGTGACATCAGCAAGAGGCAGCCTAAAGCTGAGTCAAGGAAATACTTTATCATATGAAATGTAATTAATTTCTGGAACTTATTGTCATATAATGGATATACCAAAATTTTTTAAGGATTCTAAAACAATTGGAAGATAAAAAGTACATATAGATACATTAAAAATAAAGACCCAGCCAAATCAGCAGACCATGCCTTTGCCTTGTCCTTACATTTGTCCTAAAAGTATCTGCTAGTGACCGTTGCCAGACATAGGATACTGGGCTAGGTGGAACTATTATCACTAAGTATGTCTGGTTTTGAATCTTTAGTTACTCGGCACCTTATAGAAGTACTTGCTAAATAAATGCAATTTGGGGCAGGCTATGGAAGTGTCTGACAACTACAGAGGAGGTCACTACTCTTGCAATATTCTGTATGCTTTTTTTTCCATGAAACAAAGGGGTACAACAAGGTTTGGTGTTTCTTTTTTCTTTCACAGTCATTAGCAAAATGTATAAAATATGCATTCACAACTAAATCAGTATGGTGGTTTAAGAGTTCTGCACTAGCTAGGGAGCACGACATTATTAGGAAGGCAAAGTTCCAAGTGAATGGAGAGTAAAGACTTGAAAGGTAAACAACATGAGCTAGAGAAGGAATATTACTTGTCAAAACATGACCACTTGCCTAAAAAGACAGAGCATGAGGCTTAAGAAAGAAAATGCAAACTTTTATTTAGGATTTTGTTTTTCTAGCTGATTAAAATTAAAAAATGCATCTATGTCTGGGATAGGAATCCACTTGAAAATGAACAGTCAACACAGAGAGAGTGTTTGTCAAAGGTCTTTCACCTTGCCTTGTTTCCATTCCATTAGATAAAAGGCTGAAAGAAAACTGACAGTATGTCTTGGTTCACAGAAACAGCCAAGTGGACAGCATAATTTCCATTATCTCAATCAGTTTGCAGGCTAATAAAAATGATCAGTAGTGTATCAGGAAACTAGTGGAACCAAAATATGTTACAGATACTCCTAAGTGTGCCTACTTTATGAAAAATTCTTAGGTATTTTCTATTTACGTATTCTGCAGAGATCTAACAACTCTTTCATTCATCAAAAAAATAAAGAGAGCTTCCTTCGATCTATAGAATATGCTATGCATTTTTATACTGCTGAACAGATTTCATAAAAATGTAAGTGGGATACTCTCAGCAGAACTTATATTTCTGCCCAGGATGGAGTGACTGTTCTACAAAACTACCTAGGCAGCAAATACAGAAAGGTTGGTGACTGGCAGGCTATCTAACATTTGGACTAGCCAACAGACTATAGATTAAATCGTTAAAGACACTGGGAGGTTCCCCTCACACTTTACACCCAAGGACACACTAACAGATTTCTCAACTACTGACCAGAGACCACCTGCAAGTACTGTTGCACTACATGAGTCCTGAGGACTTGCACATGATACACACAGTCCAGTGAAGTTGTAGGGGCTCTGATTATATGGTGAAAAAGCACTTCTCTTTTTTCCACTGGCTCCTCTGCTTTTTGTGAGCTTGTGTTCTTCACTGGGCTTATGATCCTAACATCCATCTCAGCTTTGCCTTCATCTTTCCTCTCCTCTACAACTAATTTGGGTGGTTCCTTCATCAAAGAGCAACCAGTCCTCCTCCTCGTAATGCTCAGCTCACATCTCAGGCTTTCCTTCTGATTTATTCTGTCAGGCCTTGTAACCTTTCTTAATTTCTCTTCCACTATCCCATTGAATATTTCCATGTTACGTTTCACATGGATTGTCTTACAGCTACTGCAGCCCATTTTCCATCTCTGTCACATGCACATCTTTAAAGCACAGAGGCAGGTTTCAAGCAAAAAGGTCTTTGCCCTGTTCTCCAGGCTTTGAATCAAGCATTCAGCTCAAATTTTTCATGACAGTTCTCTCACAGTGACAGCTCATAAAGAGGAATCAGAGTAGGAATAATTTCTACTTCTACGCAGCTTAGCATTCAGACAAATCACAGATCTTCTGGGTGGACCTACTGATGACAAATTTTAAGAGTCCTGGTGCAGAAATATGGAGACATAATAGTAGGAGTTGTTACAGATCACACAGGACAATGAGAATTTATAGAAGAGAAATATCTGAAATTTAAAAAGCGACAGGTTTCAGAATACTCTCCCAAAACTAATCAAATCCCACGCATTATTGCTTTTTCAGTATTTGCACTTAAATGCTCTTGTCCATGATTTCACAGGCAAAACTAGGAATGCCAAGAACATGTTTGATCATTGCACTCAGAAGTCAGTGTCAGCCTGCCACAGATCGTGGCATCTGCCAACACAAAACAGCCCATCCTTTTGCTGGTTCAGAGAGGAAATATCATTCAGAAGAATGTACTTCTCAGCCAGATATTTTGCCTGACTTTCTCAAACATTGTGGAACCACTAGCCTTTTTATCTTGCTATTGAGTGGCAGCCCCACGCAGGCGAGATGGCCACCTGAGTCCAGAGGCATGGAAAGCTGGGCTGCACCATGCCCCACTCTTACTGGACTCTTGGCCAGTACATGCCTCAGGTAAAACCGTTCAGATACACTTGTGGCTGTTGGGCTGCATTTAGCACAGCGCTAGTCATTCCACATGGAAATGAAGGCAGACTAGCAAGGATCAGATGAAGGTCAGTACACTTGTCAGCTCACAATACAAGAAGCATCAGGGGGATAGGGGGGTGAATTCCTTTCCCTATGGATAAAAATATCCTTGAAAAACATCCATATGTTATTTTTACCAGCCTGATTACTGAGTCTGCACTTGAGATTAATTATGTAAAAAGGTGGATATAGAAAAACTGTTATATCTGAGAAACTATGAAGAAAGAAAAGCTGCTCTTTTCAAGAACAGGAAGAGTACAACTGGAAAAAATACCACTTCCAGTACTCACAGCTAAGGACATTCTTCACATCAGCTTCTTCTGCAGTCTCTAAAATTCATTCTGTTTTATTTGCCTTCGCAATTTGTGTTTAATAAAGCTGAAGACTGTTATTTCCACCTTTCTAAAAATGAATACACATTCAATCTTTTTAGTAGAGACAGCAGTGACAGAACGAGGGGTAATGGTAAAACAGGGTAGGTTTAGGCTGGATATAAGGAAGAAATTCTTTACAATGAGGGTGGTGAAACACTGGAATGGTTTGCCCAGAGAAGCAGTGGAGGCCCCATCCTGGAAACATTCAAGACCACATTGGACAGGGCTCTGAGCAACCTGATATAGTTAGCGGTGTCCCTGCTCGCTGCAGGGGAGTTGGACTAGATGACCTCTAAGGGTCCCTTCTGACTCAGAACTTTCTATGATTCTATGATTTTATGATTCTAACATAGAGAAGAATTATACGGTAAATGCAGAACAAAGAGGTAGGGTTGCATATTATTGTTAGTAGATGTTTGGAGTTGACAAATTTTGTATTTGAAAACAATGAAAATGCAATGTAATCAAACTTCCAAAGTGAAAAGAAAGTGAAAACGAAAATGCTGCTTCCATTAGACTTTCATTTATACAGCCACAGTGAACGGAATACACATACAAAACCTCTCTTGTCTGAACAGCACCGTCAGAAGTTAAAGTTCATGTGCATATGTGCAACTTGGTCTTCCGAAGTTCTGGCAACTGACTTTGAGTGCTTTTCACACACCTAATTCTCCTAAGAGAGACCTCCACAATGTTGTCATAAATTAGTTGAATTGACCTGAGCTCAGCAACTAAAAGTCTAAATGAATCCATGTTAAAGGTAGATAGCAAAGTTCACAAAAAAGATCAGTTCTAAGAGTGTTTTTAACAAAAATTAGAAAACAGTAAGAATAATTATGCACTTTTTTTAGGTTTCCATATCCCAAACAACTCTTTATCTGTTGCACTGTATTTGAAAGCATTGGCAGCTGTTATATGTCTCTTTCGGGAGAGAAGGGAAGTAGAGAGTTGTAACAGAATAGCACATGATTCGAACAGCAGATGATCCTAATTGTGCTGTAGAGGCTTTAGGCTGCCTTGCTCTATGAAGGCAGCCACCACACTCCTGCCGGTTCTTCCTTAAGCTGCAGCTGGTTGCGTATGTTGTGATATATCGCCTCTGTTTCCTGAACGGGATTTCTTTGCCTGAGCATCTTGGATAAGTCAGTGTATCTTGACTGCAGCTATCTCTTAAGAAGAGGACAGGCGCCTTGAGGAGGCTTTAGATTCCAAAGGCTACCTAAAATCTAAACCGTCATAAAATCTAAAAGGTCACTTCAAGTTTAAAACCTAATTTATTTTTCTAGAAGTCTTTGAATATTAGGTTGTGCTCATTCCTACTGGACAAATTTGGTTGAACAGATATTTACAAGAAATTCTGAGGAAGGTTCTGTCCAGATTTGTATCAAATCCATTTGAAAATTAGAATGAGTAATTTCAAAACTTTTCTGTTGATGATCTGATTTGGATATCTTTACTTTACAAAAATTTAGCACAAATTAATGCAGGCAGTCTTGAAGCTATTCATGTTAATTTGTAATTCTTCTGGTTAGAGGCAGTAAAGAGCATTCCACAGAAACATTATCCATAAAGATTATTCAGCTTGAGACAAACAACCAACATAGAGACTGTGGAAATAACAGGTTTGTGACCAAAACAGTGTTGAAATGACATGTCATTTTAACACTTTCTATATCTTGAACCTGCTATTGTCTCACTTTATAGATCATTCATAAACCACAGGATTTATCAGGCTGAGTTATGTCATCATTCCACACTTTTACTTCTCTAAAAGATCAATTTCAAAACAACCTTTTTTTCACTGCTAGCATACTTTTACTTTTAAACCTATAAAAAATCTCTACAAGCTTTTTCAGAGTTATTAATTTGCATAGCATCCTTGGGTAAACCAAAAAACAGAACTAATCTTTGGTTTTGTAAAGAAAAGTAGTTAATATTAAATCTAAAACTGCTATATCACTTCTTTTCTCTGCCCTCTCTTTTGTCTCAGTTGTAACATGTGTCAATGAATTCCAGAAGATGATTATTCAAGCAAAAAAAATTTCACGTTGATTTGACTAGTGGAGTTTGCTACAGTGTATGCTAATATTATGAAAATACCATATTTTTATATATAATTCTTTGTATTTATCTTAATTCAATTCCATCACACGTATATTCAATTATATGATGTTGGTTTTTTTCTTTCCTATTTAGTTATTGCCCTCATCCATCACTGCACATAACAAAGATAATTTCATAGAATTTTCCTGGACAACACCTAAGGTCACATTGCTGAGCTGTTGCAGTTAATTTAGAACAGAAATGTGCAGGAAGAGGTGTTTTTTTCTCATTTTCTTCTAATTCACTTCATACCTCACAGTTCTTGGCAGAGATATTGTTTAGTACAGTGCTTCCATTCACTGAAATTGTACTGTTATCTATTTCTGGTGACAGTCTTACTGGAGTGCCCTCATTCTAGGATCCTGCTCACCATAGCACCCGAATTGGTGAATTGATTGGCACAGGCAGCATCATGCCCATATGTCACCCTCACATGCACTTGCTATCAACATGGTTGCACACCCAGACCCAGAAGATCAGAAGCATTTCCGGGCTTACCAGAAAGTAGCTGTTTTCTTCACTCAGGGCTAGTTCAAACACCTACCTCTGTGCCAGCTTCAAAGTTCAACAGTACACATCTCACTCCTTCTTTTCAATTACTCTAATAACTACACTTTAAAGAGTAGTTTATAACAGACCACTGTTGTAAACTCTTTGTATATCGAGGGACCAGGTATCCCTATCCTGCAATCCTAAAACTGAAGTATTCAGAAAATCTTTCAAAAAATACTCTGCAGCATAGTAGTAAGTTGTAATTTAACATCAACTAAAAAGAAATCTTTATAACTTGCGTCTAACCTATTTGTCTCTGTGACTTTGTCTCCCAACAGAGCATACCACTCTTGTGTGAAGGTGTTCGTACTGCAATAGACTCCAGTATTATAGCCTTTGCTTGACCAGAAGGAGTAAGTAAAGCAAAACATTTTGCACAGAAGCAGTGAGAGAGTGGAAGGTCTCACGTCTTTCCTTACTATTCATGGGTTACTATCCTTTCTTCATACATGGCACAGCTTTTAGAAGTGCCTTGTCTGTGCTGTTTTTCCCAGAAGTGTTCTGATGTAAGATACACTGGCAAATTTTGAAAGTGATATTTAAACAAAATACTGACTACATTTCAACCTGGGATCTGGGGATATATTACATAACTAGGGTCTTATGGATCAATTTTGTGGCAAGCAAAGTAGGAATGAAATGCAACATTCTCATCTGACTGTTTTTACATCACTTTTGCACTCTTTTTGGACAAACAAATATCACCACACAAGAGCAACACCACACCCACCATCCCCTCCCAGCTCCAATAGAGTGTTTAAAAATATTTCATCTTCTCAGAACATCTTTTTTTACATACACAGCACTGAAATAAGGAGCAACTCATTTTGCGATAGGTCAATTGCGGCAAAGAGAGCAATGTTCCAATGGACTGAAAGCATTCCCAGGGGACCCAGAGACAACCTGTACCAGCAGGCTGCAGTAAGTTTGGGGAGCATGTGTTTGTTTATTAAGAGATTCATACTGTGTTGTGTGGGTGTCCTGTACTCATCTGACATGTTTTCAGAGAGTTCTGTTTTCTTGTACAGACATAATAGCATTGTGTTTATTTGTTTGAGACAGGACATCTGTGAGAAGCAGCTAAAACATATACATGTCATGGGGTAGGAAATAAGAACAAGCAAACATATGAAATGTCTGGACTACTGGACACAAACCCCACAGGATCTAGAGAGAACACATTTTTCCTCACAATAAATGGTAACTAGCTGAATCTGCTCAGTTATGTTTTTAGAGCATTCAAGATTCTACAGTCAGAAAGCTATTGGATTCTGAAGAGACATAGGCTAAGCCACTACAAAGTAATAATGAAATATTATCTTTTATGCTTGGCATATCTTTTATGCTTGGCAAAACCCAGAAAATAATTCTCTCCAGTAGGTACATGTTTCCTTCTGACTGCAACCCTCCCACAAACTCTCTCCTGTGAGTCAGACTATGTGTTAGAGATTAATTTTCTACTGTTTGCGTGAGAATCTGTGCATTGCACACATCTCAGTAACTCTGTTGCTTCCATAGCAATTTATCTTAGCAAAGGAGGGGATAAGTCTGCTTATATGTAAACAGCAAAATACAAGTCACAGCATAAACACAGCACATCAGCAGTAAAGTCTGCAAAGCTTGAGGCTGGTGGAAAGGTTGCGTTGATGCTCATGGGCTAGTACAGGACAGACTAGCAATTAGCAAACACACCCAGAATAATCACAATTTCTTCTGTTTTAGAATGAGGGGATTTCCTGTTACTTCATTCTTTTTAATTAGTTCCATTCTATATGTGAACTCAGAAATAAACATGTATTGTGGCTTTCAAACTAATCTACAGTGACTGACCCAAGCAAGAGGTCAAACTGTACTAAAAGTAATGAGCAATTGGCACACACCTCCTGGCTAGATTACTCTACAAAGGTATTCCAGAGGTCTTCAGGCACAACTGAAACAAGTTGAGCAATAAAACACTAAAATGTCAAAACTTTTTCCAGGAGTTCTTCTCACCGAAAAGAAAAATTAGAACTGCATGTCAACTGGAGCCATCATAAACGTATCTGCTAAACATATGTGGAGCAAAAATACCTAACTGTGAGTCTTCATAAAGTCGCTGCCGCAGTCTTCTTCACTCAGATCTCTCCTGAGAACAGGATCCTGCCATTAGAGCGGTAGTAGACAACAAATGTTTGTAAGCTGTCAGAGGAAGAGTTTCCTGTGACCTCTGGTTGTTACTCTAGAAGGGATGGTTTAATCCTTACCTTATTCTGCCCAGCTCCTCTTCTGTGTCTCTTCTCCTTGTATTTTTTGTTCACAAGCTCTTGGTAGCAAGGGCTGTCTTTTTAATTATGTGTGCTAACAATACTTGACTCAATGGAGCAAAAAGGAATACTGCACTACAAGATGACAATAAATGGGTGGAACTAAATAAACAGTTCTATTCTTTCTGCAACCCCATTAGAGCACAAATGAACAGGGAAGCCTGTACCAAGCTTTAGATATAACGCTCGGTCTCTTCAACAGAAACAACGAAACCTACAGAGACTGTAGAAAAGATGAATTTCAAATTCTAATAGACACAAATGGACTTTAATATGTCTCTCCAAAAATCTTCCGACTAGGAAAAATCACTGGGGAGAAGATTAGAGTGGTAATAACAAGTCACCGTCATGCATGTACCTGATATGCTTTTAAACAGAACAAAATCGAAAACAAACAAAAACCACATTTTCAGAAAGGCAAGAACTATTTTTTTCCTACTTTTGTTGCCTGCTTAAAAACTCATATCTATCCTGTTTTTCTTTCCCTTTTGAGGACTACTTTTCTAACATCATCCAGACAATCTGAATTTATAACAAAGACAGCATATGCAACAGATCAGGACTTGGCCTGGTAAAACCACTAGTCAAGAGAAAAAAATTCCCTAAGACACTAAGTGAAAACAACATAATACGACCTATAGTATCAAAATATTAAACAAAACTTTTCCAAAAATGGCAGACATTGCAACATTACAGAAGGAAGATGTCTAAATGGAGTACGTAGTTCAGTGGGCAAAATCGGAAACAAAGCCCAATATTTTTGTGGCAAACTTGCTTGACCAAATCCAGGCAAGAACAGTGTGAGTGCAGAAGTGGAGAGGGAGGGAGCTACAGACATCCTGAGCAGCACAAAGACTTTTGGACCAAGTCAGAGAAGTAGGAGTCTCTTGGGTGATGATTTCCCTGAGGACGCAGATTCTCTTTCTGATCCATGATTTTATTTCAGAAATTACATCCTGCCAACTTCATTGCCAAAACAACCTCAGATTATTTCAGTACTTTATCCTCTTTTGTATCTTATTTACATCCCTTTTCATCATAGTTTGAGTAGGAAACTTTAGTCTCACTTTCCTAAGATACTGGAGGCAATCACTAGAGTGAGGAAATGTTGGGATACCAGGAGAGACTTGATAAGGTTTCAGCCCCATGCTGTGCATATATCTAATGGATATCTGAAAACAGATAAAGAAGTTACAGATGTTATTCAACATTTCTCTGAAATCTTAAGCCTTCAACCCCCAGAGGCTGTTCTGTTCATCCTGAATGATCAGCTTTCCAAGCCAAGAAGCGTAACACCTATTATTTTTATATTCTAAGTGATCTTTCACAGCCCACTCATTATATAACTAATAAGGCCTTTGTTAACACCGCTCAATGAAGGTAACTGTTGCAGTGTTCAGTGATTTAAACTATTTAGGAAATTAAAGGACTCTCAGACTATGAGATGTTTTCCTTTGATTGTGAATGACACACAGTGCACTTATAATACTATCTATTTTCCAATTTGTTCTTGTGGTCTGAGTCACCTAGAACCTTTCATGATGAAGCTACTGTTTAACACATATATCCTGGAGAGTTTGCTGTGAATTAAAAAGAACAAAACTGAATTTAATGAATTCTCTATGCAGCAGTTAACAACAAATGAAACAAAATTAATAATGCCTGCTTTTCCTGTAGAAACTGCATAAAGTAGTGACCTTAGACCAAGCAAATCACTGCACCTTTCCTGTGAAATAATTACAATCTCAATAGCCAAGCTTTTTTCTAGTCATCAGTGTTTTGCAGGTACTGAGTTTGCGTCTCTTTTGCTCTGCAACATAAGGTGTATACAAAAGGGGCAAAGTGTGATGAATAACTTTTTTAAATCAGCACTTCTTCAGTTAAGACAACTCTAATTCTAAGCATTTACATTTCCTGTGTCTTTGTTTAGACTGTCCACCTGAAAAGAAATAGTTGAACAGGAAAGCAAATTTTTTTTAGAAAAAAATCTGTTTTCAACTGCCGGTATTCTGGGGTTATTTCTCTGCATTTCTTGTGGGAACAATGAAACTTTGTACAATAATTTGTATTGTCATCAAGAACATGAGTGGTTTTAAGAGTCAGTTTCCACAAGGTAGAGATGCAAATGGCTACACAAGATGAAAGGCAATGGAAAATTGGATCCTATTGGGTTTAGATTGCGCTACAGAAAGTTACACACATTTTCAAAGACAGAAGCAGGAACCAGTGCTTAGTCATAGAATCACAGAATCATAGAATCGTAGAAAGTTTTGGGTCAGAAGGGACCCCTAGAGGTCATCTAGTCCTACCCCCCTGCAGCAAGCAGGGACACCACTAACTAGATCAGGTTGCTCAGAGCCCTGTCCAATGTGGTCTTGAATGTTTCCAGGGATGGGGCCTCCACTACCTCTCTGGGCAACAGTCTGTACAGTGTACACAGGTTCCCTGTGTAGTGAATAGTGTGTTTTCATTTTAGATGACTTTCAGGTCTTCCTGTAAATTACCAAACATATGGCCTGGTGCAAAATATATGTAAGTCAGTGCAAAGACTCACATCTATGTGAATAGTCTTCAGATAAAGCCTTTAGATACTTGTTCCCAGGGAATTATTGTCAACAAAACAAAAAGTGGAAAAAGGAAGGCACAGGGTAAGAGAAGAGAGAACTAGATTTTAATGTGGAGTAAGTCTGTTTCACTCTCTGCTTTAAAAAGGCCTAGTGAAAAACTATCAGATGTCTTTTTTCTACATTAAAATACTTGCATGTCAGTATTCGTAACTTTCAGGAATATTTTGGGGTTTTATATTTCAGTGACACCAGAAGCAAAACCAAATTTCCTTCTTTTACTTCCTTCTCCATTTATAAAATGTTGAAAAATTCTTCTGTGCCTTCTGACACATAAAAAATTCAAAATTTTTACTTTTTTAAAGAACCTTTTTTTTAAATTAGAAGTTTTGCTTTCCTAATGGAGGAATTCAGTGCAGCAAAAGTACGTGTAGGAAAGATCTTTCAGGGGACTATGTTTCTTTTAAATTAGTATTACAGTTATTTTTGCCATACGATTGCAAAAAAATCATAAAAATAAGACTGAGGTGCAGCCCTTAAAATGTTGTCCTTGATTTAACACCAGTACAGAGCACACGTGTGTATTAGCACACATATACATATATATATTTCATTCTCCTTTCTACGAACTGCTGTGGATAGAGAATAACATGGAAAGCTTTTATCCACAGCCTGGGATACATCTCTATATATCTGTAGTCTGTGTAAATGTACAGAAGAAAAATACATAATGTGGATGTATGTATACTAAAATATAGGAAGCATACAGTAGCTTGGACTAATGTATTGTAGCATTCATAAGCATTGTTTTTGTTTCCCTATCTTATGTGCGCAGCAAATGAGAGCAGAGAACAGGAAATGCAATATAAGGGCAGCTGTCCAGTTCAGAGACACCATTCCTAGATGCCTTGAAGCATTCTCTCACCTAGCCCTTGTAATGTCAAGCCTAATGCATTCTGGTTCCTTTCAGCCTCCTGCAATCTGCTGGGAAGAACTTTATTCCGGTTTTATACAAAGACAAGACTTTCCCTTGCTAGTATTTATAGTACACACAGGAACCTCGGGTCATTGTGAATCACTCAAAGTCTCTTTTTTTTTCTTTACTTCTAAAGAAACGTGAGCTGCATCATCCAGCACAGACCATATATGAACGGAGTTCAACAACCTTTCTAAGTGGCTGCTGGACAATACGCTGCATCACGTGGTAAAGGATTAAAAATGAGAGAGTGTCAAAGAATAAAGGATGAAACAGCAAGTTCTCAAATTATAGGCTGATTTTACTGAACTCAAGAGAGATGGGAAGGTTCTTAACCTCTTATATTCAATTTCAGTGGGGGAGAATCCTATGGAGTTCAGTCATTCACTTGTACAGCCTCTGCGTTGGAGTCATCAATGCTGCTGCTGCGACTCATGGAACCCCTGCCTGCCCGCCCTGGCTCCCCAGCAGACACACTGCAGGCTCTGTTGTATGCAGGTCTTACCACGAGACTCTATGTCCTCACCACTGAACCTGCAGAATAAAATAAAACAGCCTATAGTACCGTAATGTACTCTACTATAATGTACTGTACTATAAATCTTTGCTGTAATTTGCTATATTATATATAATAATATATTTCCTTCTTCCAGCATTGAGGTCATTAATGTCTTCAAAAAGGTGGCTGTTTTGGACACAGCCTGGTGTCATGGTTTCACTCTGGCCAGCAAATAAGCACCATGCAGCCACTCGCTCACTCCCCCTGTAGTGGGATGGGGGGGACAATCAGAAGGGCAACAATGAGAAAACTCATGGGATGAGATATGAACAGTTCAGTAGCAAAAGCTATGCACACAAGAAAAGCAAAATAAGGATTTCATTCACCACTCCCCATTGGCAGGCAGATGTTTAGCTACCTCCAGGAAAGCAGGACTCCATCAAGAGTTACTGTTACTTGCCATAACTCTGAACATCCCATCCTTCCTTCTGCTTCCTTCAGTTTTTTATTGCTGAGCATGACGTCACATGGACTGGAATATTCCTTTGGTCAGTTGGTGTCAGGTGTCCCAGCTGTGCCCCCTCCCATCTTCTTGTGCACCCTCAGTACACTCTCTAGTGGGGCGGTGTGAGAATCAGAAAAGGCCTTGACTCTGTGTAAGCACTGCTCAGCAACAGGTAAAACATGCCTATGTTATCAGCAGTGTTTTTAGCATAAATTTAAAACATAGCCCCGTACAAGCTATCATGAAGAAAAAATTAATCTGTCCCAGCCAAACCCAATACATGTGGCACGAACTGCAGGAAATCATAATATTTGACATTAACTGATATAATTGGAAAGAAACAAAAAAAAAAATACTTGGCATTGGTGTACAAGCCCATCTTTAGGTGTGCATAGGTAAAAGTGATCTCTGAAAGGATGTCTTGTGTTGTTTCATATTGAGGATTTAACACAGGGAAGGATATTGTTAAGGGAAGGGGGAAGGTTGGTGTTTTGTATGGCTGTACAAGATGTCAACACTTGCATTACTAAACTGAAAAGAAAGTGGACAGCAGCCATGTCTGTTGCAGTGACATAATCTGCTAAAGCAGCATCAAAGTTTTTTTGGGGAAAAAAAAAAAAAGATAAAAAAGTTAATGGTAATTAGATGACATGCAATGCAGAAAAAGAGTATAACCTTATGTTGTCAAATGTACATTGCCTTAAATCACAGAATCACAGAATCACAGAAAGTTTTGGGTCGGAAGGGACCCCTAGAGGTCATCTAGTCCAACCCCCTCGCAGCAAGCAGGGACACCGCTAACTAGATCAGGTTGCTCAGAGCCCTGTCCAACCTGATATTCCTGTTTGAAGAATTATTTGATTAGATGGAGTTGACTAGAGGACTTACTTTATCTGGAACCAAAACTAGCTTCAGTAACAACTCCAGTACAGAAAGGAAACTTCTAAAAACTTTTGCTGATGACATAGTGTTGGAAGATTTGATCAGAATGGGATGTGACTGGGTGTTTTTTTTCCCAATACACTAGCTTTCAAATTACCCTGAATACACGAGTAACAGCAACGGTACTTTGTAGTTGGCTCATACAAAGTGATGCACACTGGAATTAATTCAAAAAGTTTCTGTTAGCTATAGCAACTGAAAAAAATTGGATGTCTCACTCACAGAATGCAGTCATGAGAAAAGTAAATTAAATTTTAGGACATATCAAAAGTATATTAGGACATATCACAGTGTCAGAATAATACTAGAAATTGTGCAATAGTGGAAAGAGTTGATGAGATATATCTGAAATTTGAAATACAGGCCATCAGTGAATGTTATTTCACACTAGAATTTGAAGGTGATGAGAAGATCCTTCTCAGGGAAACAGAAAACCGTCAAACAAGTAGAATCCAGGTGATTAAGACAGCTTCTGTTGGAATTATTCCTTACAAGGCACCTAGTCAACACTACAACAATTAGATTAGCTGGTGGAAACAATATGACAAGGCATCACTCATGCTCTCCAGAAGTGCTTCATACATTCATCTCGTGCTGTGGGCTATAATCTCTGCCAAGACTAAATCTTGCAGGATCGTCCACCACAGTCTGTTTAGCCACAGAAGGGCAGAAGTTATGGCCAGAACACCTAGGAGTGAACAAGAGTCATTCAAAATAACGTTTCTCTGTTGTACCACTACAACACATAAAATCGAGTTTGCTTGTTTTCAGCTTCTAGGCAGAGACAATAAAAGTGAAGAAACAAGGATCCAAATACTGAGGTCTGCACATTTGTGTTCTTCCTGTCTGTCACTACTATCAAAGCAACATCTTTCTTACTAGTTCCCATAGTCATATCTGATGCTTTCTGAAGACTTATCTTCTTTTTAACCTTTGTAACAGTATCTGTTTTGACTTCTCACAAGTTCTGACATGCAAGAGGGTAGATTTCACAAGCAGACCAGAGAAGACTGACACAGGCATTGCTAAAGGAAAAGACCTAGATCTCACATATCACTGAAAATCACAGCGCAAGCCTTCCCAATACATTTTACATTTTATGGATTACACAGATTGATCCCCTTTTCTGAAGCCTGAGCCAAATGACAAATACTCAGATGTTTTTCTGCTCTGAAAAAAACCTTTCCTCAGCTTCTTGTGATCTACATTTGTTCCCGCCTACACAAATTTATAGCCGCAATGGCTTCTTTCATTTATGCTCTGAATACTCTTTTACTTCTATTGGTATTGTAGCATCCATTTATTTTTGGGAGAGAGCGCAAAATTAGTGGGTCTGTCCTGTCCTCAACAGAAGTGTTCATGGAGATTCCACGGTGGAGACAGTTATGTCCCCAGTTACCTCTGTGCACCCTGTTTAATGTAAAGGTGCAAAGTGTAAAGTGTAACAGTGTAAAAGTGTAAAGACAATAAAGTCACCCGTGTATAACTGAGAAGACTATATGATTTGTTACGAGAAACAATATATGTGTCACAAATAGTATAGATTGCTGTTTCAGCAAGAAATACTCTTCAAGTAAACTCAAAATGAAGTTGTTTAGGAAAAAAAGATTCTGAGTTTGTTATTTTTACAAATTCATCAGAGAAGGATTATATGTGAGCATGGATGGAAAGAATAGCTTTGGAAAAAACAAGGTAGTACATTTTTATTTACCCCAACGTGCTAAGCACTAGCAGCCAAAGCACTCAGCTATCTAAACATTACGAGATGAACACTAAATGTTATCTCTATCTCCTTCAGTGTGCCTTTTGATGGGGAATGTCACACACATATTATTCTGTATCTACTGTTTTCACTTCCTGAGTGATTTTTCTTTCATTCTGTTATTTGTGCGAGGCAGTGAGAGGAGTAAGTCTGGGGAGAAAAAAGGCTAAGCAAACCAGCTACTCACAGAAGTCTCAAAAATGCGCTCTAAAGTAGACCTTGAATTCCCAAAGGATTAGCTCTGACATCTTCACTAGCCTCAGTACTAAGCTGTTCAGAAAACAGCAAGATGTTCAGAAAATGCACAAGGTGTACAGGCCTGCTGGAGCACCTCCAGGAATGAACACTGCCACAGTGAAGTCCAAGAGACACCTCAATCAGCTAGTAGAGTTGTATCTAGGCTACACAGACTTCCTAAGATATCAAGTATCTTTTTGTTAAAATGTGTGCTTTAGATCCCATGACAATAATATTCTATTCCCCGAATTCCACCTATGCTGGTCTCATTAAATTCAATACAAATAATTATACCTTGAGGCTTTGTGCTTCTGTGATGTCAAAGATGCTCATTGATTTTATAGCTGAAAGAATTTTGTGTGGATTAAGGTCGGTGCAATCATCTCTTCATTGTGCAAGTACCACAGCAGCTTTAGATCTTGTTGTAACTTCCACAAAAGTGTGAGCTTTGCAAATCTGTTTTTTTGTGAACAGTGGAGGTGAGCACAGACCAGGTATTGCCCAGACTGTGGGGAATACCCACCCTCCTCTGCAACAAGGAGACACTCTGTGAAGGCACAAAAGCAAAAATGAAAGCATCCTCACAATCAATCCCCATTAAAAGGAAGAACACATTTCTTGCTAATGCAACCTTGACTCTCTGAGCCCTCTTTCTAGGCCCAGCTAATGATGATTGGGACCCACTGTATTGATCCAGCTGGGCTTACTGTAGCTACATACAAGATAACCTATCTTTTATTTTCTTCCCTTCAGCTCTTCCCCCACACACTTAGAGTTTCTCAGGCAGAACCAATACGTGCAAGGTCACTTCTTCCCTTCGTGTTTTCCATGCATGGCTGGGAATAGCACAATCTACGTTCTACTTTCCCTGGCCAGTATTTTCAACAGCCTCAGACTCAAAACTTTAAGTGGCTCAGCTTGTTCACCTTTGTCACTGTGTGTCAGCAATTGTCTCATTTCTTATTTACAGGCTCTGCCTTCACATACACTCTGTTATTCCTATATAGTTAGAGGGTCTACATGTGTATAACTTGTGTGTGTGAGCATACTTTGGGTGTATACAAATGTAAATATACATACATGTAAGGGGATGTATGTACACTTACATAATATATAAAATCTCAGACCCATGCTGAAGGCAGAGTTTTCTCAATATAACATGGCAGTAGAGTACAGTGAGAAAAGGAGCCTTCCTCCTCACAACAGTAACGGGACAGCCGGGACTACAACTGACTGCAATGCACAACACAAACAGCTCTTTTTTCCCTCAAATTTCTCTCACTGTGAGTGGCAAACAATAATTATAGCTTGTTGTAGAACACAGTATTTACAAGATACCTATTTTTATGGCACTGGTCTGAGCCAATCTGATCAGTGGCATTCAAGGCTAGAGTTACCCAAGACAATATAATTCTTATTTCATTGATAAATGCAAATAAATTTGATGGTTTTTCTTCCCTTTACATCCCAGCAGAGGTGCTGTCTTGCAATGCGTATACAAAAATAAGCATAGTCAAACATGCTGGATGCACGGTGTTTTCACACATAAAGGACTCAAGAAAGAAATGTGTAGTTCAGGCTGTCCAGCTCTGCAATGGTATTTGATTCTGATTTAGGGGCAGACTGATTCTCTGAGGACTATCAGTGTGTACCCTTCTTTCTGACGTGAAATAATTTCACATTTTAAAGCCTAAAAAAAATGTTGGGAATCCTTGTTTTCAAGTCAGATACATAAATCAATTGTAACTCAAGAGAGTTCCAAGAAGTGGGTTTTATTCTCAAAGACAGCATATTACTGACATTCTGAACAAACAATTTTTGTGTAATGTTAAAGAAAGCTAAATTTCCAACACCCTGAATCTTCTCAAGAACAGATAGTGCTATATAAAGATTTGTCACTAGGAACTGCTAGGGAAAAGATGGGTAGCTTTGGCTGACACATCTGTAATCTTGATTCAGCACTTTGTTTAAGCATTATCAAATTAAAAGCCATATTGGGAAGCAAGTTGGAAAAGTACTACCCATATACTGCCGGAAAAAAGCTAGCCTTTCACTCTCAAGAAATCTACCTAAATACCATGTTTTTACACCATGTAACTTGATACTTTTATTGACTAGAAAGCTGTTGTGTTGGGGAAAACGTGCTGTTTTATTGATTTCCAAAAGCATTTCTCCGTAACTAAAATCACATCATGGCAGTGTTTCATTCAGTACAATAAGGTTTAAAAATTCATCTGTTTGGCAGAAATGAAGACTGAACTACTTGAATAATTTTTCTTACTGCATTAGTTGATGTTAGCAGTATTTGTTGGACAGGTTTCATCTTCAAATGTAAACAACACTAAAAAAACATATAACCGCAAACCACATTCAAACTTGTGTCTACCTCTCAACGTAACAGCTGAATCTCCATCTTAGCTCATCCGTCATCACTTCAGCAATGCATAGCGTAGTGTCTGAGTAGTTCAGTTTTTTCCTTCATAAGAAAGCAAATATCCCTCCCACTCTCAGATGCCAGGTAGCATTGAGGGCTAAGCAGTACAGAAGTCACTTCTTAATCACAGTCAAGGTGCTTCCTTTAGGAAAGAAACACCTGAATGAAATGCAGCAGCTTCTGATATGGGGGAGATCAAATAACGATTAATATGACCTTGTATTCTGCTACCCTATTGATTTTTAAGCATAACCTGATGCACTTCCCCTCTGCAGACCAGTTTCAAAACTAGTGAATTTCTTGCACAAAACTCATAAAAGAGAACTTTTCCTAATTTCGCAATTATTTAAAATTAGTTTTTACTCAGACATATATTTTTTAGCATTATTTGTATTTAGAAATCAGTTTAATCTAATCTGAAGTTGCATCTGTATTAGTACTATTATACACTCGTTGACTGGAGGATAAATTTAAGGTTTCCATCTTCTATTAACTGTTCCTTTCTATACCTTGTCTTTCATAAGTATCTATTACAAGTCTTTGGATTTATACTTTTCCAACAACAGACATTATCATTATATTGTTGCTTTAACATTACTTTTCCTTAAATTAGTGACATGTGCCTTTACTCCACTTTAAGACAGTTTTAATCTATAGGACATGCATTGAGAAGAGGCAGTCTAGAAAGGAATGGAAATTATGAAATGTTAAGAGAGATTGGGTACAGTGCAATAAATAATATTTGATTTAATTTATAATGGACATAAATTAAAAGAGAAAAAACCTTCTTTAAATGGCTGCCTTTTTATCCAAAAAAATGACAGACAAGACATTTCATGTTCTGTAAAGTTGGTCTCTAAAAGTCCCTGCTGTTTTTCCAAAACATAAAGAGATTTTATAGGGTTCAAGTGTAGCCTATATTTCAATTTCAAATGTAGTCTTTTATATGTGACTGATGTTTACTGATATGAGTAAAGATGACGTTCTCTAACCCAGTGCTGACTAGAGTACAAAGAGACATGTTAGAACACTCTGCAAGTTGCAAGTGCTATGAAATATTCATTGGACACTTCAAGGGGTGTTTTATTTTTTCCACATAAAAGTGCTTTGCTTGTTGTAGAGCTAGCAAAAAGGTGTTTGCTAAGACTAACTTTTCCTTCTCTAATGTTACTCATTGAAATGAACACAATAATTTGCAGTGTGTTAATTGTTAACTCCTGATATTTAACAGTGTCACAATTTTTGCACACAGACATATCCTTGCCTGATTAAGGCACAGTAGATTAGACACCAGATGTCTGAGAGAATCATATCTTATTACTAATTAATATTAGACAGGATAAGAAGCATTAAATAGACCCCAAATCCCATCATTTTCATGCATACCTAACTGTAAAATGTATATATCAAATCCTTGTGAACCAGCAGCTAAGTTGGCAGATAAAGCTGATAACCCTTTGATTGTCAAAGCTAAAAAACAGAGAACACTTTTTTCTTTTTCTCCAGAACATCAGCTTTTACATTAGAAAAGCTGAGTGTAATTACTATTTGCTGTTATTTTACTGAAAAATCCAGCAAACCAATGCAGCTATATGAGCCATGAGATGCAAACACAACTGTTTTAAACCACTGTTTTTCTATTTTGTAAAGATATCTGTAGAGAAGTTCAGTAGTCAAAAAAATCACATGGAATTAAAAGTGGCTACATATCAGTTTTTATTCTGAATTTAGGAGTTAAACAACATATAGGAATAGTTACATGTGATAATGCAATCTACAGAAATTACAGACATTTGTTGATCTTCTTCACATTTGTACACAGTGTGTTTAAATTCGGGGGCACAGTCAGCAGTGCAATTTTTCCGAGTCAGATACAGGTATAAATCATGATACCTACATGCCTTGTGTTTACATAGAGATTTACAGAAGGTGTTCTACATGAGCTTGAAAACCATTCCACCAAAATGTAATGAACTGAGTTCCTTTTTTATTTGTTGAGAATACAGTTTGTTTCAAGATTTTGCTTTTGATATTTCTTATCCTATAGCATTCAAAGCAATAAACTCACCTAGGTTCATAGGAAAGTTTGTTGTCCACAGTAAATCTTTTGAAGGTTTGTGGCTAAGCTTTGAGAGTTGGATGCTGACTGCAGCATCACACCATGGACCAGTAGAAGCATCTTATTATCGCATTGCTGGAGCAGATCAACATTGTTAATCTGGGGGTGATCAAAGTTTGTGGTTTACACCATGGAACACCCCATACCTTGCTGGACTCATTTGCAAAAGTAAGTAGACATAAGAACTCTGTTTCATCTCTCCTACTGTTTTCAAAATGCCGATCACCAGTCCAAACGGACAACAGACTTCTATACCACTCTTTCTGTCTAAGCCATTAGTTGTCCTGAATTTATCAAAAGAATAACACTGAGTGAGCTAAAAATATTAAGAGGTTTACCTGAGAATCTTTGAGCCAAAATTACTACCTTGGACTTTCCTAAGAAGTGAAATTAATCCCAGATTAAAACCAAAATTAAAGTAACAATAACAGCTAGAGGAAAAGAAAATATATTTGAAAATATGTCCTCCAAATCCTGATCAAATATTGAGGCATTTGTTGCGTGGACTGATTTAATATCAGTGTATAAGAAATGCCCTGTGAAACACATTAAGAAAAAGTTCTGAAGTCCCAAATAGACAATTCTAAGCTTGCAAGAAATAGTTTATTTTCTCAGACACTGCACCAATACACCGTATCAGGAGCTGAGAATCCATTCCTTTTAGAAGAGTCGTCATTGATGACCAGGATATTCAGAGTCAGATGTTGGCTTGTCAACTATGCTAGCAAAGAAAACAATAACAAAGCTTCGGAATTCTCAAAATGTTAGCTTTTTTTTCCTTTTTTTACAACTCACCTTACTACCACAGCCCTCGAATACTAACAAAGTCACTAAAAGGCAAACCAATCCAGCCCATAATGCTATGTTAACAATTAGAAACAAGATAAAGTTGTTGCCATCCATTACTATTAGTATGCCAGCAAGGTTTCTCCTTTTAAACAATTATTTCTAAATAAATTTTGTTATTGCACGCTTTTCTTCTTACATCTTTTGTTTTTTTAAGACACACATTATGACTTCTTTTGGCAATAGGCATGCAAAAACTTTTTGACCATCTGAATTAAATGACCATTGAAAAAGTAACATTTGTAAAAGGGAAGGTGAAAACAGAAAAGCTGATTCCACCAATAATGTCGAAGAAAAATCCATCTGGAAGTCTGAATACAGACAAAAAAAATTACTCAGAATCATATCCAAACTTGAATGTCTTTTGTATACATAATAGACTGGATTTTGTTTCAAGACACACCAGATGAATATTCTTTTCAAAATTAGTAATCTTCCTATCTCCAAAATAGTCATGCTTGTTATAAATTCAATTATTGTTGTTCTAAATAAAGTACCCTCTTTCTCACATGATTATTTCAAATACAATAGCCTCCACACACAAAAGAAGTATTAATGCCTTTAGTGAAAACAGTTCTCTGTCTTTCAATTTGGTTCCTTTTCTATTTAAGGTTGTTAGGAGACCCAGCTAGAATCTGATGATGTGAACACCTGTAATATGCTGACAATATAATAAGTGAACGTGATGCTTAGGAAATTATACGATGACAAGATTTAGGGCTTCATACTTTTTTAAGGAGTTCACTTGCATGAGACTTGCCTATGTAGGGAGAAGAATGTAGATGTGGAAAGTAAATTCAGAACACAGTATTCCAAAGAGGTTTAGTTGCACACAGAAAAACTCTTCTTCTCTCTCCAATGACTGTGTGAAAAGGACAGGTGTATGTGATTGAATGTTTCCACAAACTGGTATGCATGGAGAGAAGAATAATATTTTCATGTCATTTTGCAGGTATTATCTTGTTCATGTCTATATTTCACCTCTAATTTTCTCATACTTTCTTATTTAAGTTTGAGTTTTTCACGGAACATCATGCCAGCTCTTCCTGTTTGTTCACTTTGTGTTTTGTGATAGCCTTATTTACAGTTGTATGGCTTTTGGAGTCCTCTTCTTTCCCACTCCCACATAGTTGGATTTTCAGCATGAGTGAGAGGCAAATGAGTACAAATAACAATGTCTACCAAGCATCTAAAATATTTGCAATATTTAAGTATAGCTACTTGTGAACTGAGATGAAGTGTTTTCTTATGAAGTCTACTTGAAGAACAGAAAATAAAGATGAAATTTTTGGTCAGAATCTGGCTGAGCACATGTTACTGACCACTCACCAAAAGGATATCTGGAGCAATTTGTATTTTAAAGCATAGTCGAACACTCTCTTATATCCTTAGTGCATTTTCCTGAGTTACAATTCCGTTATCCATTGCCTCTTTCAGCAACAGGAATAAACAGTACAGCTGTCCTGGACCTATTTCCCAGTTTTCTTACATAGCTTAAGTTCATAGTTACCCAGAACCACACAAAGTGAGTGAAGCTCCTCTTTTGTAATTCAAAATTTTAAAAGACTTATGACTGACATGAGCAAACTGCGTATGCAAAGCATTTCTAAGTATAATAGTAATTTACTTGACAAATAAAACACAACGTCAGCTCTACTAAATGCAATGTCCATTACTTTCAATTAACTTTCTTTAGGACTCCCTGGAGATCCGACCCATGTTCAGCCACAAGTTTTCCTTCTTCTGCATGACTCTGCATGCAGACAGCCCTCCTTCATTCTAAGCTATTGTTCTGCAGTCTCTATTGGTTTACAGCCTTCCCTTTTTCTGTCAATCTCAGCGAATGGCAGACAGACTACAACACAAAGGCAGTACCCCTGCAGCTATCCAATTCTCCCTGTGGGTCAGGTTCAAACACTCAAACTCTCACAAATTAATTTGGTTAATCAAGCTTTCATATGCAGAATTTTTACCCACAGCATTTATAAGCACAGACTTTTTAGTAAGGTTTTGCAATTCATTGCCCAGGTTCTTCTAACATTTCATCTTTATTTTTCTGTGTCCATTTTTGTATCGACAAATTTTACCCAGTCAGATCTATTCAAAGCTTTCCTGCAAAGATCATTCTCTGAAACCACTTATCGGACTATGTCCCTCTCAGTGAATTCTCCCCTGTTGCATTTTATGTTAACCATAAACTGCTTATCTTTGCTTTTAAGATTTTTCCACTACTCCCAACCTATTCCCTTTCTACCATCCTTGCCATTGAGATGTTCAGTCCACGCTGCACATCCCACTTGCTTGCAATGAACAATAACAAATCACCAGAACCAGATGGTATTCAACCAAGAGCTTTAAAGGAACTCAAGGATGAAATAGCCAAGCTACCAATTGCAACATGTAGTGTCTCATTTAAAGCTCTGTTGGTGTAATATGAATAGACGGTGGCCAACATGATAAAAATCTTCTAGAGAAGTCACAGGGAAGATCTTGAGAATTACACACCAGGAAGCCTGATGTGCATATCAGACATATCAGCAGCTATTGTTTTAAACAATAACTATAAACTACATGACTAAAGACGATGTATAGAAGAAGCATCAATGTGGCTTCTGCACAGTGAAATAACATCTCAAAAATCTACTGCAATTTGTTAAAAGAGGAACTGAACGCAGGGACAAGATAGATCCGTTGATATGCAAAAGATCTTTCACAAAATCCCTCACGGATGCCTGATAAAGAAACTAAAGAACTCTTGGAACAAAAGAAAATATTCTCCTATATATACATGATGAAATAAAAGCTAGAAAAGATAATGTAGCAAGTAACACGTTAGTGGAATTCCGCAGGACTTTGTATTGCTTAGCATATTTGCCAGTGATCTGTAAAAGACAGCAATGATACTATGATTTCCAGGCTAGTAAGGACAAGGGTTAATTACAAAAAGCTGGATGAAATACTGAATAATGTGGTAAAATGGCAAATGAAACTCAGTACAGGTAAATGTAAAGTAACGTGTACATGAGAAAGTCCAAATCTTATGAAACAGGTTTAGAATTACATTATTAGTGCAGACAAGATAAGTCTTGAATTTAGAAAAACTGGTTTTTGAAAACGTTGACTCTATACTTGCCAGGCATTAAAAGGACAACTAGAATGTTAGGAGTCACTAAGAAAACGCACAGAGAAAAAATGAAACATATCTGTCTGCATCTCTGTAAATCCCTGTTATGCTAGTAATTCTGAGTCCTATCCATAGTTCTAGCTTCCTCTTACTGAAAGAGATAGAGTAGAACTGGAAAAGTGTTACAGAAAAATAACAGACAGTCAGAGTTATACGTGAAGTGATTTTTCTACAAGGACACTTCAGCTATGGAAGATGAATGCAAAATCTGAAGAGAGCTGGTAGGGAATGTCTCTTCCAGTACAACAATGAGGTGCAATAAATAATTTTAGTATGTGTCTCGATTTTGGCTGAGCTAGAGTTAATTTTCTTCCCAGCACCTGCTGTACTTTGGATTTAGTATGACAAGAATTTTGATAACACTAATATTTTTAGTTGCTGCTAAGAAATTAGAGGCTTTTTTCAGTCTCCCTTATTCAGCTAATGAGCAGGCGTGCAGGAGCTGGGAGGAAGCACAGCCAGGCAGACAGCCCAGGCTGGCCAGTGGAAATATTCCATATCATAGACATCATATTCAGTTTATTAATGTGGACTGGTGCAAGGGTAGGACTCTCTCATTTCTGAGGGTTCAAATCCTCTCTTGTCCAGGAGTTTGGTCTTTTTCATGGATTTTGCAAAATTCGCAAAATCCAGGTGATCTGAGTTCCGTGTTAGCTGCCTGGGGACTGGCTGAGAATAAGTTATCACGTGGTGAGAACGATGTATTGTACATAGTCTGTTTTGCAAAATCATTATTATCTTTATTACTATTAATAGTAGTAGTATCTCATTTGTTGTCTTATTAAACTGTTGATATCTCAACCCATTAGTTTGGCCTTTTGTCCATTTCTCCTCCTCATCCCGCTGTGAGGGAAGGGGAGTGGTGGGCAAGTGGCTGCCTGCTGTTTAGTTGCCAGCTGCCGGTTTAAACCACAACAAAGCTAACTCCAAGAGGTACTTCTTCCAGTAGCTAAACTGTGGAAACTGTGATGGTTCAAAATGTGCAGATCTTCAGGTAGTCACTAAGCAAATTCAAGAAAGAAAAATTGTTTGATGCATACCCAGATTTCTCTTGGAAAATACCTTCCCAAAGTCTGGGAGGGTACTCATGGGAAGTTAATACTGTGCATTTGCCCTGTTCTTATTCACCTCCTTATTAACAGCAAAGACAGGGTAGTGGGCTCAGTATGGTCACTCCTGTGTCACTAAGTGTTCAGGAAAGTCATTTTCCCATCATCCTATTCCTCTCCCTGGGGAGGAACTTGCCCATGAACACTTACAAGGCCATCTTAACATCTCTCCCTGAATCTGTGCTTTTCCACAAGTCCTACAAAAGAACTTGACGGATGAGCAGACAGTTTTTGTACTAACCTTGCCAATTGTGATGGCGTGTTTCTTTGTCTTCTACTAACTTGTCTGTCTTGTCTTCTGCTTAGATTGTGAGACCTTTTGAGTAGAAGCATTTTCTAATCTGTGTTTTTGCAGCACCAAGGAACAAGGGACACTAGTTTCTGATTAGGGATTCTAAGGGTATGAAGATTGTGGTAATTAATGTGATGAAGAATATCAGAAATTGTTTTTTAAATATGCAAAATAATTTTGTTTGGGATTTGCAGCTGTGTGGAATTTGAGGTTTCAAAACATGCAAGTTTCTTTGAAATGGGGGTGAGAACAATCTGAGTAGCTTTCTTCATGATAAACATATATTAGCATAACAGGAGTTCCCTAAGGAAATTCTATTATGGATAAGGCACAGAATCTTTCTTCAGTCAAAGGGGTTTATGTATCTTAACTCTTTGCCAGCTTTAGATGCACTAAGAATAACCAGGAGGAAACTGGAGTATAAAGAACTAAGAATACAATATTCATTGAATAGTATTCCTGAACCAAAGCTGATGTTGTTGCTTTTATATTGCTTGCGCCCCTAAGACCAAAGTTCTCTAAAAAGAAGAGTGGAAAATGTAGCTTCAGGCAAACTCCAAGCCATTCAGATAGACTTTTACTGAAACAGAGAGGCTGATGTTGATGTCTCCACTACAAAGCTGTCACTGTTTACAATGCTGAACTATCATGATTTGGGTAGTGTTCATACATGTATTTTGTTGTGTTTATATGGCACCCTGAAGGGTACCTACTGGGATAATATATGTCAAAAATCCTGGGTCACTTTATTCAACAAAAATTGGGTTATTAAGGTGAAAGGCTTCTTTAACAACAACCAAAGATTTATTCAGCTTCCAATTACTCATCTCAGAACTTGCTATATGCATAAGAATAGCAGGGGAAATGCTGCTGTAGAAGTTACTTCTTTCAGATTCTATTAAAACTGTAATAGCCTGCTTCCATTATACATTTTCCTGTATATTTCAATCAACATGTCACTTAGCTGCTGCTCCTGAAGTGCACTTAATATTTTCATTAAAATCAATAAAGCTAAGAAATGACAAGGGTGCAGGTGGATGCAAGCAATTAGACTTCTGCTATATGTATTGTTAACTAGCAGTTGGAAAAAGAAGCTTCATTCAACACCTGTCCCATTCCTTTTGAATGGCAGCTAACAGAAATCCACTTAGCCAGCTTTTGTCTGCTTACTTTGCTGACAGATGATGTGAAGAAGTAGACAGTTATAGGGCCAGTAATTCAGAATTAATTTTCCCTTCAAAAGAGTGATGTGGACAACCGAGTGCAGTAATGGTACCTGCTCAGAATTCAGGGGGTAAACAAGATAATTTGAGATGATGGCAAGGAAATAAAAGCTCTATAAGGGTTTGCTCCTCGCACGGCTCGCAAAAGCACACTCACTAGCACTTTTTATCCACCTCAAATGAAAGTCAGAAGAGTTAATCACTCAAGTATTAGCCTGATGTACTTTTGTGTATGGTAGGATTGAAAAGGAAGCAAATAAAATAAGAAACTGAGGATTATGCCCCACCCCAATATTAAAAATACGTACAGAAAGACAGCACCTAAGCCACACAGCGACTGTTTATCAATCATATTTTCAGAACACGCTGCAAATTAGAGGGAGCTGTTGGATGTACATGAGCTGCATATTTGCAGTCAAGGTAAGTCATCGTATATTCAATCATTCAGCAACATTTTTTCATCCTGTCACCTGTACAGCACTAACCAGGGTGGACCTCATCACTGAGGGAAAAATGTAGTGTGGAAAACACCATTGCCTACAGAGGAGCCAAATGCGGCGATTCACCCTCTAAGTGTGCAGAGGTTTATGTGGAAACTGGAAGCCACAAGCCTGCACTCAGTGCTCCAGATGTGCTGTTAAGTTACCTGCACACACACACACACACACACACACACACACATATGAAGAACCAAGGTAGGATCTGAAAACATTTGAGAAAATTGAACATGAAGAAAGATCTGCCTGGGTGTTTTCTTTCTCTGTACTATAAGTACATATACAGGTATGAACATTTCAAGACTATGTCAAAAAGAAACGGAACTTTCTCTTTTGAACATCTGATGCCTCTGAGGAAGCCAAATTTGTGGTCTTTTTTTCCAAAGCCTTTCAGAGCAGTGTAGACAGTTGTCTATTAGTACAGACACATGAACCTGGAATTGGATATCTCTATTGATCTCTGGCTCTCTAACTCCTGAATGTGGTTCTAGAGGGAGTTCATGGGACTATTCATGGGACAGCCGCCAGACCAGGCTGTATTTGGAGCCTGATGCCTCGCAATCTTTCTTTCACCTCTCTGCGACTTTCAGTCCTACTCAGTCACACAATAAAATTATTACTATTTGGCTGTTTACACTGCACTCTAAAAGCTACATCTTGCAAAACACATGGAGCTGTTTAGTACCTAAGTAGTATTTGCTGTGACTGCACTCTATAAGAGCCCAAGAAAGGGAGTGGACTACTCTCCAGTACACTTCATGATTCAGTCTTGTTTATCTCATATATGAGGGATTTCTGGGACCCAGTCTTGTACCAAAATGTTAGAGCGAAGACCAGGTTCAGGCTCCTCACAAAACTCCGTTACTTTTGTGTATGTCGTGCACAGTTAGGGTCTTCCAGGGAAGACTACCTGCTCTTCAGGTTTACTGCAAAGTATAGTGTTGGCAAGTTGCCAGAGCTGGAAAGTTTGCAGATGTGGGACTGAGAAAAGCTCATATCCAAGCTTCTCGCTATCACACCTCTCTCCCTGAACACCCTGAAGCTTGGGTGTGCTTAGAATGCGCAGTCAGTGGGCACCAACAGCAACCTCCTGGGACTGCAGCAGGGCTGTACTTCATCACTGGCCAAGGTGAGCAGCCGCTACGATGGTAAGTCTATGCATACACTCCTCCTGTGTGTCAGACATGGTGTTCACAGGCTGTGCTTTATGACAATGCAGTGCTCAGTCTCAGCACGGTGTCCTTCCCCCAACTCCATCACCATCCTGCACCAGCCTGGCTTACAGTACAGGCTGCGCAAACCACTGCCCTCTCTTCCTGTAAATCAGATCACATCAGACAAGAAATACGTGCTGAAGTGTTTCTCTTTTCTTTCTTTCTTCCTCCAGCCATGATACTCTGTTTAGTTATGTCAGATCATACCCAGTCCTCCAAAGATCTGTAGACTGTTTTCTGTAGAGCTTATAAGAAGTTGTCCAGGAATGTGTGCAAGCACATCATTTTAAATTGTACAAATAACTGCGCAGGATCAGAGCCTTTGTTTGCAAACCCCTTGTTGTGCAACTCATGCGCTTTATGTATTTGAGGAAAACTTCTGTACACTCTGAGATCTGTTAAAATAATCATGTTCTTATAACCAACTGTAACAGAACACCAACTATCCTCTCTGATGTTTTCATGGAAAAGAATAGGCCTTGTGAGAGGGCAGCATACTTTTCGCAGACCTAGGCTGTCTCCAGCTACAATGTTCCATGTAATACGCACTCACTCATCATTCATACGGGGTTTATTTCAGATTTACATTGACAAGACTGAGATCAGAATCTAGCCCAGTCTGTGTATGAAGGTCAGGTGATAAGGAGTTGCCATGGTAATGGCTTATTCTTTTGAATAGCAGGGTAACCACTTCAGATAAATCCTGTATCTCCTGACATCAAATTAAATCTCTTCCTGTCATGATCCTCACTGACTTGTTGAACTTGAAAGCAGAAATCCGTATTATTTTGATTTGCCCTGGATAAATGCCAGGTGCCCACCAAAACTGCTCTATCACTCCCCCTCCTCAGCTGGTCAGGGGAGAGGAAATAGGATGTAAGTCTCGCGGGTCGAGATAAGGACAGGGAGAGATCACTCACCAATTGCTGTCACAGATAAAACAGGCTGAACTTGGGGAGAAAAGAAAGCTTAATTTATCATCAGTCAAGTCACAGCAGGAGAATGAGAAAACAATTAAGTCTTAAAATACCTTCCCCCCACCTCTTCCTTCTACCCGGGCTCAGCTTCATCCCTAATTTCTCTCCCTCCTCCCCCCAAGAAGCACATGGGGACGAGGAATGGGGGTTATGGTCAGTTCATCACACATCTTTGCCTCTCCTTCCTCCTCAGGGGGAGGACTCCTCACACTCTGCCCCTGCTCCAGCCTGAAAGTCCCTCTCACGGGAGACAGTTCTCCACAAACTCTCCAACATGAGTCCTTTCCATGGCCTGCAGCTCTTCACAAACTACCTCATTGTGAGTCCTTTCCCACGGGGTGCAGTCCTTCAGGAACAGGCTACTCCAGTGTGGGTCCCCCACAGGGTCACAAGACCTGCTAGCAAACCTGCTCCAGCATGGTCTTCTCTCTGCACGGGTCCACAGGTCCTGGCAGGACCCTGCTCCAGTGCGGGCTCCCCATGGGCTCACAGCTTGCTTCAGACATCCACCTGCTCCAGCGTGGGGTCCCTTCCATGGGCTACAGGTGAATATCTGCTCCACCGTGGACCTCCATGGACTGCAGCGGAACAACCTACCTCACCATGGTCTTTATCACGAGCCCCAAGGGAAAACTCTCTGCTCCAGCATCTCAGGCACCTCCTCCCCCTCCTCCTTCACTACCTTGGTGTCTGCAGAGTTGTTTTTCTCACATTATCTCACTCCTCTCTCTTGACTGCCATTTTAACAGCAGTTTTTTTTCCCCTTCTTAAATGTGTTATCACAGAGGTGCTACCATCGTGGCTGACTGGCTGGGCCTTGGTCAGGAGCAGGTCCCTCTTAGAGCCAGCTGGCACTAGCTGTATCAGACATGGGGGAAACTTCTCGCATCTTCTCGCAGAAGCCATTCCTATAGCCGCCCCCCCCCCCAAAACCTTGCCATGCAGACCTGTAACACTTCTGCGAAATAGATCTACTTTATTGAATCTGATCTTACTGTTGTATTTGGTAATGCTCATCTTGTGGCAACATACGGTTTGTTGTTCTACTGTTTGAAAAGAAGTCATGTGTTTAGATTGCTAGCATGACCTCAAAGTAAATTTGAATCGCGTCAGTATCAGAAGTTCATCGGCTACTAGTTTTTCAGGTACTGCTAATATGTAAGTCTGTGAATTGTTGCCGTATCATTATAGCCATGATGTTCTCTTCCTAAAACTGGCTAAGTGGAAAGGATTGATGGGCACCGAGTTGCAATCTGACATCAGGACTTAATTATACCTTTAGAGACAGAAAAAATGAGAAGTGAAAAGTAATTGAACTGAATGTCTGATAAAGCTATAATCAAAACAAAAATGTATTTTTTCACTTGTGTATAACTACATAAGAGATTTGTTGGTAGAAAATAAAAAGTTGGAAATAAAAATTTGTGTTTACAAACTTACGTGGAAGTATGAAGTTTTATTTAGATATGGAGCAAGTTTTCTCATAATCCATCTTTTATGACTTCTAGAGAAATCTGCAGTTTCTTAAGACACATATCAGCTAGTCTAAAGTTTTCCTATTTTCAAGACTGAGCTGAAGAATGGCTTCTCCACAGAAATATTTTTGCAACAAAATCTAGTACTGGGTTTAAAGCAGAACTATGGGCACAAATGTATACTGCCTCCATTTGCTTGCTATGCATGGCATGTCTGTTGTTGGTGCCTTTTTTCCCCAGCTAATGTATTCACGTCATACACTTGCCCTGCAGCACTGAGCATTTTTAAGTAAATTTACCCCAGTCCCCATATTTCCGTAGCAGTGAGGTCTCAACACAGAGATGTCCATCTGTTCTGGCCTCACTCTGAGAGCAAGCCCATGATGGTACTTTCCATTGCAGATGAAAAAAATATGAGCTGTGACACACAACAAACATTTGGTTCTTGTTCTTCTGAAGCCTGTTATGACAACCACTTTTAACATATTTTTCTACTCCTTTTGTTATTTTTAATGGTGCCTGCGGGTTAAGTGACAAAATTTACTCATTTTTACCTTTAATTCTTCTTGTTTTCACTGCTCAAGGTTCAGAAGACTATTTTTTTTTGTCTTCATAAATAATAATTTTCATAATAATTTTTGCTAATGAAAGATGATACATTCAGAAGCATTTTTTCTTTTTTTTTTAAACTGAGATGTTTGTTCTAGGTTTCGCTTTCTCCTTAAAAACTTTAGCTTTCTATATTTAAGGGTAAAAAAAATTGTCCACATAAATAATTTACATTGGTGCTGATCAGTACAGAGAAGAAACATTCTCCTAGTTTGACTGATGACTGAAGACACAATCCAATGTGGATAACGCATATAATTAGAGCTAATTCTCAGGAGTATGACAAATCATATTAAGCAAAATTAACTTTATGACTTGCTACTGATACTAGTTGCTAAATATAGCAGTTGTGGATATCAGATAACTATCTTACTTCAGAGAGACATTATATATATAAATATGTATGCCGAAATAGATCAGAACACACAAGGAAGTGGTAGAGAGTCTAAATATGTTCATCAAAGTCACTTATTTCATTATATGGAAATGCAGGTCCAAGACTCTTAGGTGAAAGTTTACTCCACACATGGCCCCAGTCTTGTGATCACAAATATGTCCGTCTTTCCTAAGACGTAGTTGTATTATTTATATTCATAAAGATTTGTTTAATCAGAGTTATTATTTCAAATGTCCAGGAAATGCCCACCAACTAAACCACTAATCTTCTTTCTACTGGTAATGTTAGCAGCTTCTCTTTCTGCAGTTTATTCTGCATTCAAGTGGTAGAAGTCAACATTCACATTTTCGAATTTACCAGAGACTCATGACAACGGAGTGTTAGGATCTGTGTAACTGCCAGCAACATTGTTTGTGAATACACCCCAAACAGCTGAGAAGTAAGACACATCTGGTCTGCGCATGAGTGCATCATACAAATAACTAAGTCAAGAAGTCTATGACTTTCTAAGCACTATAGCAGCAGTTACATTGTCAACTCTGCTTCTACAGTCCTCAGTACTCTTCTGAAATTCAAGCACAGCTTCTGAGTTTCCTGAAAATAGGGTACTGGCTACATATGCTTACATGGATGAGCATGGATGGTTTTGTCAGTTACTCTCCTACCAGGTTCTGATATACAATACTTATTAACTTGTGCAGGAAATAGTTGTCAGACAACCTGGCAAGGGGAAATGACCACAGATAGTGACTTGAGAGGTCCAGGTTGAGCATCAGGAAGACAACATTTCACTTGGAGGGTAGCAGAGCACAGGAAGGCTCCAGCTGCAGATGCTAGGGAATCTCAGAAGTCTTTCACATTCAGCTAGACAATACCAGGAGTGTCCTGGTCTAGTGCTGGTGACAAACGTGCAGGAGTTTGGGCTGAAGGATCTGTAGGTCTTTTCCAATCAGCATTTTCATGATTCTGGGAAAATGATATAGTTAAGAAAAGTACACAACCATTTTAACATTACAGTTTTTCAGTATTTTCCTTTTCATCTTTAAAATACCTAATCCAAAGGAACAGCTAAAATAAATACTAAAAAAATAAGGGAAATGGCTACTATTACCTATAATCCCTATTAATGTGTAAAGGATGAAAAAATTTGCCAGCCTGTAGGACTGAGGGCTGTGAACAAGCTAAAAGAAAGAAGCCGAAGTATAAAGTAGCTGAAGCAACAGAAAACACATTTTTAAAAGGTATAATAAAACATATATAGACTAGAGTTTCTGGTTTATAGATAAAACCATTGCTCTGTTTGGTTAAAATAGTGATCTCCAGTGGGCAATAATACTACTTAATGGTCCCTTTCCCAACCCGGAAGGCAATTACTTCTTTCCCACTGTAAACCTCAACAAGAGTAATATGTGCGTATATATTCCTATTTATGGACCAGAATTAATTTGCAATAGCACAACAAATCATACAGCCATGGAAAATACAGATATAAACAAACGAATAGATATAAATAACACAGATATACAATATTGCCATCAATATCTTTCCATAAAGAAGAAAATCACACTATAACATGCTCTTTTCTTCATGCCCAAAACGCAAGAATAATGCAAAAAACACATCAGTTGTCTGCCCAGACACCATTCCCTTGCTCTTGTAAGAAAAGTGCAGTATACTAGCAACATTACAAAATTATTTTGTCATCCAAAAGAATCTGAAAAAGTTGACAGGAGATCTTTTTCAAAGTCTTCTTTAATGTTTCAAAGTGCTTTAGCAGCTGCCTTCTTCATCTTTATTTTGCAGCATTCACACTCCCTCTCATCAGCCTGTTTTCTAATGTGCTGAACAAAGCAGGACTGATCATATGGGTACCATTTCAGTTGTGTCTGGGGCATCTGGCTTTAAAAGCACTGTCCATTGGTCTGTTTTTCTCAGCAGGATCAAAGCCTCTCTCTGCTTTAAGCTCTGAGGAGTTATAACGTTGCATGTGTACGATCAAGAAACTCTTATTTTTTCCATTTCCTGGAAATCTCCCAAGAGAATAAATCACACATCCAAGTCTGGGGTTGAGAGAGATGCTTAGAGAAAGTAAGATTCATATCAGTTTGTGCACAAAATCTCAGCACATCACGAAGAGACAGGGGGGGAAAAAAAGCTGACCCGCAACAGATAACGCTTCATCTAAGTGAGATGAAGATCTGTTCATAACCAAGAAGCAAGGTACTGTTGAACTTTTGTTAGAACACTTCATGAATATCCAGCCTGCCCAAGTGGGTGTGGAAGAAGCTAGGCCTCTAAAACAACCCACCTACTCTCTCAAAGGTCTGCCAAAGTAGCAAAGATAACAGGTCTTCCAACAACACCCCAGTTGCATCTCAGCCATGACTTTATTGATTGGAAAAGGCATTTCTTCTTTACGTTCTGTCACATTTTACACTCCTCATACATTTATACTTCCAATATTTCACCAGAACCGCCAAGCCGCCAAAAGTCACTGTGACACTTCTCTTTAAATTCGTGTCATCTGTGGAGCAGATGGTTCTGAATGTGCTCCTTAAGTGATTCAAGAGGTTTCCCTCTCACACAACAGAGCTCACGCACACTGTAGAATTTCTCAAGTGTACCAGGACAAATCCTTCCCTAACCCACAGGAGATTAACATGACAGGTAGCACACCCATCCTGCAAAATCGTCTATGCAGAGCCGTATCACACTCTCACCTGCCAAGGCTCACCACTCACCCTGACTATTCATGACACACAGGGGATGACCTCAGCCTATTTTAATCTGCAGTGAAGGTATTTTGAGCTTCCCTCAGGACATGGTCCTTGCTTGGTAACACCAATGCCTCTCCCCAAGCAAAACAGGAGGTTACCAAAATACAAGCGTCTTGTGGTTTAATGCTAAATTAGCAAGATTTTTCTCCCTGTTATGCTGAACTACAAATAAATATATCAAGTTTTCCAGCAAAATGCCTTCCTAGGTTTGCTTAATTCCATTAGACAGTGTGAAATGATGCATTCTAGCTGTACAGAATGGTAAACAGAATGGGAAGTGTTTCTGAGCATGGTGCGGATGGGGTAGGAAAATCAATAGTTTGTGAGGGAAAGCTTCCAGCAATATAGATTGTTTGAACTACTTACCATTATGTCAAATTCACTTTAGCATCAGCAAACAGACACACCGTAAGATGAATATTGAAAGAATCACTATGTCTCCTGTTTGCATTTAAAGGCCTAAAGTTGTATAGATTTTTGTAATCAACTAAGTCTTTATAATTCAGTAATAAGGTTTTTATTTAACCCTTAAATAGTTGATGGACCAAGTATTCTTTTTGCAATCTGAATCAGGCAGAAGCCCAGTAACTTTTTTAGATATAAAGTTTTCTTTCCTTTATTCACTCCCCTATGTATTATTTATAACTTTTAGAAAACTCTCCTCTGTAGCAATCATTTTAGTCAAGAGACCTGAAAGAACCTGAGAGTATCATCTGAAAGCAAACATTCCCTACCTTGAAAAAAAAACACTAAATATTATATGTGTTTGCTAATTTCCTTAAGGAAAATACAATTTCCTCTTAAAAATATATATTCAACGTGATAAATTTAAACATGCACATGGTGTTGAACAGAGGTGGAATTAAGCATTTGTTTTAAGTACTCTGTTGCAACAAAGGCTTGAAATAAGCGTGTAATTTATTTCACTATAAAAGACAAGTACCATGATTTCAAATCAGCTAGTCTACTAAAATTAAGACCGCATTCTTCACATAAGGTTCATAGCTGGCCTGCATTTGCTCAGAACTGAGGAATCCATTCCATATTATTATTCACACAGGATTGTATTAAAAAGAAAGACTGTTGCATGGGGTTGTTGTGACCAAAGTGCAGGACCCGGCATTTGGCCTTGTCAAACCTCATACACTTGGCCTCGGCCCATCGATCCAGCCTGTCCAGATCCCTCTGCAGGGCCTTCCTACCCTGAATCAGATTGACACTCCCATCCAACTAGGTGTCAGCTGCAAACTTACTGAGGGAGCACTCAATTCCCTCATCCAGATCATTGGTAAAGATATTAAACAAGACTGACCCCAAAAAAGTGCCCTGGAGAGCACCAGTTGTGACTGGCTGCCAAATGGATTTAACTCCACGCACGACAACTGCCTGGGCTCTGCTGTCCAGCCAGTTTTTTACCCAGCAAAGAGTACACCTGTCTAAGCCATGAGCCACGAGTTTCCCCAGGAGGATGCTGTAGGAAGCAGTGTCAAAGGCCTTACTAATGTCCAGGTAGACAACATTGACAGCCTTTCCCTCGTCCACTAGGCGGGTCACCTGGTCATAGAAGGAGAGATCAGAGTGGTCAAGCAGGACCTGCCTTTCATGAACCCGTGCTGTCTGGGCCTGATTCCCTGGTTGTCGTTCATATGTCTGGTGAGTGCATTCAAGGTGACCCGCTCTATAATCTTCCCCAGCACCCAGGTCCAGCTGACAGGCCTGTAGTTCCCAGGATCCTCCTTCTGGTCCTTCTTGTAGGTGGGCGTCACACTGTCAAGCATCCAGTCATGTGGGACCTTCATTGCTAACCAGGACTGTTAATAGATGCTGGAGAGTAGCCTGGCCAGCTTCTCCGCCAGCTCCCTTCGTACTCTCAGGTGGATCCCATCCAGTCCCACTGACTTGTAAGTGTCCAGGTGGCATAGCAAGTCATTAAGTGCTTCTTCCTGGATTATGGGAGGTTTATTCTCCTCTCCATTCCTGTCTTCCAGCTCAGGGGGCTGACTACGCTGGGAATAACTAGTCTGAATATTAAAGACTGAGGCAAAGAAGGCATTAAGTACCTCAGCCTTTTCCTCATCCTTGGTGGTGATATTTCGCCCCACGTCCAATAAAAGATAGAGATTCTTCTTGGCCCTGTTTTTGTTGTTGATGTATTTGTCAAAACATTTGTTGTTACCTCTTACAACAGTGGCCAGATTGAGTTCTAGCTGGGCTTTTGTCTTTCTAATTTTGCCTCCACATGACCTAATGGGATCACTGTACTCTTCTTGAGTCTCCTGCCCCTTCTTCCAAAAGTCGTAAATTCTCATTTTTTCCCGGAGTCCCAGAAAATCCTCCCTGTTCAGCCAGGCTGGTCATCTTCCCCACCTTCGTCTTGCGGCACATGGGAACAGCCTGCTTCTGTGCCTTTAAGACTTCCACCTTGAAGAATGTCCAGCCTTCCTGGACCTTCTCCCAAGGGACTCTCTCAACCAGTACTGAATGGGCCAAAGTCTGCCCTCCAGAAGTCCATGGTGGTGGTTTTGCTGACTCCCCTCTTTACTTCACCACGAATCAAGAACTCTATCATTTCATGGTCACTAAGCCCAAGACTGCCTCCAACCACCACATATCCTACCAGTCCTTCTCTGTTAGTCAACAGCAGGTCAAGTGTGGCACCTCCTCCAGTAGACTCACTTACCAGCTGTGTCAAGAAGTTACCTTCCACAGACTCCAGGAACCTCCTGTAAATACCTATTCATGTAGGATTGATAACACTTGTTTTGAGCCTTTCTTACATCCAGGAAATCTTTAACACTTACAGATGCAAAGCTTTTCTTGCTGACCATCTGCTTATGTTGCTCAAAGTTTCATCAAGGGAGCCCACTTCTGCTGTATACACTGTGATATAGATAAAAGCCTCTTTCCACAAAGTCTTATTAGTGGGTGGTCACTGAATTCATTAGTGTGGTACTCCAGGCTGTCACAGAGCCATTTTGAACAAATGGGGGAAGAAGAAAATTTCTTACCATAACAAGCGATGAATTAGTCCAAGAAGAGAACCTTCTTGACAGGATGAACATGTACATTAAAGCTATCACAGCTGTCATTCACCTGAGCATATGATTCCTGAGAAGTTCCTTTGATGCTAGTGTGCATTTGTTGAATAAGACTGGAAAAAAGAATTTAGCTTTTTAGACCCCCAAAGATAATAGTGTGATAGCAAGAGTTTCCCTTCTTCTGTAACATCACTGTTAGCACACTCACTCTGTAATAAAACTCTAAGCTGTTCAGAGGTTTGTAATATGGTATCAGTAGATGAGCTGAATCAGCATGGAAAACACTATCATTATAACAGACAGCTCTCCAATCTAGTATAGCTTTTTTCGCATCAACACTGATATTTATTCCAATGCAGTCTCCATATCTCTGTGTGGGAAATCACTTTCATTCTGTCCACAGAGAATGTGCTACATCTCACTGTTTGCCATTGTCCACCACCAAATCCTGTCCATGAGTATCCTGGAATCTGTGGATGTTCAGAAACCAAAGACTGATATCAGAGTATGTTCACCTCTCTAGCAAGGTTGTTTTTCTTGCCATTGTTCCAAGGGCAAAAGCTGTTTTCTCATCCATGAACTCAGAAACACGTTACTCCCTGCAATCTGTAGCTGATGGCAGATTTCTGAAATGACTGTGATACACTCCATAAGAGATATGTTAGTTTCATTCCTCATAACAACAACTGGACGAAAAAAATTTTGCCTGCAGTAGACCTACTGTATATTTTATGATCCTTTGATTTACATTAAGACAAGTCAATTATATTAATAAATGTCAGTGGTGTTTTTGTGTGCTCTTTTCCTTCCCAGTGTTCAAGTATGATGCACTCGAAACTTCAACCTGTGTGCTTGGCAGGAATCTACCCGGAATCTATCGCTGAGTGCATAGATCTACTGAAGCAGTCTAGATAAGCGACTACACACCAGTAAAAGCAGGATAACCGGTGCTTTCAAACCACAGAGCAAGTAGTGGGAGTTCAACACATGTGCCTTCAAAAATTCTGTGGGTACCAGATCAGCACCAAAAGCTCATTAACATTCACATCATTCCCAACCTCGTTATCTCACCCAGATGTTTCTGTGACTGTCCCTTTAAAGAATTCCTGTCTAAATTTTATTTACATTTGTTCAGCAATATTGATGCTTAATGAATAAATGCAGTATGCTCTCAGTACTGGAGACTAATTACATCTATGTATGAGCCTGAGAACCTGATTGAAAAATCTGCAGTAACTAAACTGGGTTTAAATAAACACTTTAGTGTAGTGATTTAATTACACTTTAGTTTGTAATGCAATTTTTGGCTGTTTAAACTATGATTTAGTCTGAGCTAATTACAAATGATTTTCTACTTGGTAATTAATAATAACAAAATTGTAATTAGACAGCTGCTCTGGATCAGGGTGGCAGTTTGTGTTAGCTGACTCATGATAGACTGGCAGATAGACAAGAGCTGCATTTGGGGACTGGGACATAGTGCAGCTTTCTGTGATGCTTTTTCAGTCAGAGGAGCTGTTATGATTGGGAATACTCCAAAATTCTCCATGTTTTTGAGGACTAAAGTTTGATGTTTGCAGTGGGAACTTCCTGTTCTTCTGCCACTGTAAACTGCATCACTCTACCTATGGCTAGGAGACATGACGCAGGTTCCTTTCCGTTACTCAACAGAAAAAAAACACAACTGCAGTTTTTTCTGTGTGTTATGTGACTGCATCACTGCAAAGTACCCTAACTCTCAGCAAGAAGACCAGTAACATCGGTAACTTGTTATCTATCACCCACCTGAAAGCTACACACACTACAATAAAGCAAATGTAAGGTAGGGATGATACTTCCATGTTTCAGCATCTCAGTAAATGTTCCATGCTCCAGAAGTGTTTGGTAACAGTCCTGTGCAGCCTGCTGTAGGTGACCCTGCTTCGGCAGGAGGGTTGGACTAGATGACCCACAGAGATCCCTTCCAACCCCTACCATTCTGTGATTCTGTGATTCTGTGATTCTGCGATCCTTCCTTACTCCAGATACTGCAGACCAGTGAATGGGATCAATCATGTAACACTCCAGATTACCCTGCTGTACTTTTGCTGGTTTGCAAGCTTCTTCCGCATTGCTTCTGTGCAGCACACCTTATATGACAAACGGTGACTCTTCAGATTTACTGTCATATAACCATCTCAAATGTGCTGTAATCACCAGGGATTGATTCCTGCAGCCTAAAGAGATGCCTGAAAAAGATGAAGCACACACTGCTACCTCTCATCTCCGTTTGGAGTGCCACTGTTCTCAATTTCTGTCATTAACTCTATTGCTCGGTTTGTGTTACAGAGGTCCTGCATTTTGAAAATGCAGTAACTTTTCCCCAATCTTGATCTAAAAAACTTAAGAGGTTTTTACAGGATGCATTTTGTATCCTCTTATTCAAAGTAGTCTGTAAAGTGTAAATTTGCCTGAAGTTAGAGAACAATATAAAAACAATCACTCAGCGGGGTCTCTTTAGAAAGTTATTTCTACTAACAGCTGAGTTGAGCTTTCTTTAAAAAATCGTTCGAACAGACCAGCCATCGTGTTTATGCCACCTAATGAAAGATAGTAATTGAACACAGAATGATACACTGAAAAACACACTTCATATGCCTTAGGATCAGAATCTGCTATAAGCTATGAAGCTGTCAGCACGTAGACAACGTATAGCTGAAGTGAGACTTTGACAGCATTGTCTCTACTTATGTTTAAATACACACAGAGTTGTGCCGCTGGAGCATCTTAAATACATACCGCTATCACCTCATTACTTACAGTAACCTCATGTCCAAATATATGTGAGTTACTAGAAAATTAGGTGCATCTCTAATTGAAAAGTCCACTTAAAGATTAACAAATCACCAGGAACACTTGCACTAAAATGTAACTATAAATCAGTCATATAAATAGGAACCTTAATACCACTTCCAGTCTATAATTATGTAGGTAGTTTGAACAACATCCTATAGCTGATATTTTACTTACAATACTTATTTTGAAGCATGTTGCCTTCCAACAGACCATAATCATCAATTTCTCAATGTCCGTTATGAACCATTTACATGGGAAGAAGTGAGTGATTTTGTCAAAGTCTACACATTGTCGTAACTTAAGGCAGGATCATAAATTTGCAAAACAGAATAAAATTACAAGCCTTTGGACAGACACAAAAATGTGGGAAACAGTGCCCACTTGAACCTGTCCCTCTTTTCATGTCTACAGAGAGCAAGATAAATAAATCTGATAGATAAGTTCAATTAAAAAACATCTGTGTATTACTTTTCTGTCTATTTTTGAACACCCCTCTGCTAAAATTGCTCTTGGTCTTGTTCTGATAGGATTTTGTGAAATACTTTGTAGGCTCATATTTCAATCCTTTAGGTTACTGATACACTTCCTTATGCAAATTCAAACTAAGTTTTCTACATTTAAGTAACAGCTTTTTCTCTATTGTCATCTCTTTCTTAAAAAGGGAAGCTTTTTTTTTTTTCTGGCTTCCTAAATTGTTGTTAGCAGCAAAAGTAAGTATGTCTTTAAAAAAATCAATAGTGCAGTTATATGCACTTGGTAAGTGGATTAAAAAAGAGCACTATTTTTAAATGAAATACTATTTTTCATGGGACATTTACTCCCAACTACTGCATCTAAGCTAGCTGGCATTAATCCATAAGCTATTATTGAATGGATCTTCATCCAGTCCTCTAAGCAAATGTAACACACTCCCTCGAGATTTTCAGAGAGCCATATATTTCACACCTGTGCACCTTAACAGCAATAGTTTACCCCTAATTCTGATGGACTTGGTTGATTACAACATTAAAGTTTCAATTCTCATACCTTTTATATAATGGAATAGAACACCATGAGCAAGTATTTAGAAGATACAAAATTATGGATATTAAAGTTTTCTGAAAGTTATTTTAAACTTTTCTCTGTGGTATCTTAATGTATAAGAAGAGCATAAACTTTCATTAGAGAAAAGCCAGAGTGTGATGAGGGGTAAGTTAAATCATACAGCTCCTTTGAATTTGCTCTTATTTTTAATGTTTTTCCAAACTTAGCATCATAGAATCATACAATCACAGAATCATAGAATACCAGGTTGGAAGGGACCTCAAGGATCACCTTGTCCAACCTGTCTTGGCGAAATCATAGTCTAGACCAGATGGCCCAGCGTACCCCATCGAGCTGAATCCTAAAAGTGTCCCATGTTGGGGAATCACAAGAAGAAATGAAGTCTTAGAGCTCCTCAGAAGAAAAAAGGTCAATCACAGCACAGGATTACTAAAGCTAAATTACCTACATTAAGATGTAAAGCTTTAGAGCTTGTTGACGGATTGAGTCAAATTCTTCACTAGATTTTTTGTTTTGTTGTGGGGGCTAGGCATTCTTTTTGTCAGCTGAGTTCAGAATATCCTGGAAATAACCTTGAAGTCTTTATTTGTTTGCATAACTTCTGATCTAAGAGTTAAATTCAGCTTCAGTACTTCCTGCCTCAGCACTTTGCTCTATTGCTTTTGTGGTTTAGTGAGTTGCATAGTGTTACATATGTAAAATTACTTATGTTAGAGGTGATATAGGTGACAAAAGGGAGACTAGAAAGAGAAAAATGTAGACATTGTGCAACAAGTTGGGGGACCTGATTACATGCGACAAGAAAAATGCTGAAGTACTGAATGCCGGCTTTGCCTCAGTCTTTACTAGCAGGACCAGTCTCCAGCAATTCCAGGTCCCGGAGACCAGGAGGGAAGGCTGGAGAAAGGAAGGTGCTCCCTTCATGGAAAAGGATCTGGTCAGGGAATACTTCAGCAAACTGGACATACATAAATCCATAGGCCCTAATGGGACACACCCACAGGGACTGAGGGAACTGACTGATGTCATTGTGAGGTCACCCTCAATAATCTTTGATCAATCATGGCAACTTGGAGAAAAGCTCAAGAACTAGAGGAAAAAAATGTCACTCCTGTGTTCAAGACGGTCAAGTGGGAGGATCCAGGGAACTACAGGCAGGTCAGCCTCCTCTCTATCCCTGAGAGGGTGATGGAACATCTGATACTCGAAACCATTTCCAGGCACATTAAGGAGAAGAAGATCATCAAGTGTAGTCAGCATGGCTTCACCTAAGAGAAGCCGTGCTTGACCAACTTGAGAAACGTCTACAATGAAATGACTACCCTGGTAGATGAGTGGAGATCAGTGAATATTGTGTACCTGGCCTTCAGTAAGGCTTTTGACACTGTGTTCTGGTTTGGGCTGCTGCCAGCAACAAAAGCGCCACGCGGCCGCCCCTCCCCCCGCCAGGGTGCGGAGGAGAATGGAAATAAACAGGCAGAAACTGGTGGGTCGGGATAAGGGCAGTTTAACAGAACAGCAAACAAAGGGAACAGGAACCATAACGATATAGATAAGGGGAATACACAGAACAAACCACACAACCCCACAGAGCCGTTCTCCCGGACAGGACCAGTGCCGCACACTCCCGAGCCACGAGAGAGTTTCCCGCCATGTCGCCCCCCCCACCGGAACCCAGCATGACGGCACATGGTATGGAATACCGGGCTCTGTTTGGCCAGGTTGGGGTTGGGCCAGCCCACCCGGCTATGCCCCTTCCTGGATTCTGGTGAAAATTAACCCTGTCCTGGCCGAACCCAGGACACACTGTCTCCTATAAGATCCTCATAGACAAGCTGTTGATGTGTGGGCTGGATAAGCAGATAGTGAAGTACGTTGAAAGCTGGCTGAATGGCCATCCCTGGAGGGTAGTGATCAGTGTGATGAAGTCTAGTCGGAGGGTGGCATCTAGCAGTGTACACCAGGGGTTATTACTGAGTCCAGTCCCGTTTAACATAGTCATTAGTGGTCTGGACAATGGTGCTGCATGTACCCTGAGCAAAATTGCAGATGACACAAAATTAAAAGTGTTTATTACACCAGAGAGTTGTTCTGCCATCCAGAGGGACCTCCATGGGCTGGTGAAATGGGCTGACAGAAACCACATGCAGTTCATCAACATGTGCAAAATCCTGCATATGTCGGGGGGGACAACACCATGTATTGGTATATGCTGAGGGCCACCCAATTGCAAAGCAGCTTGGCGGAAAAAGACATGGGGGTTCTGATGGACACCAAGTTGACTATGACCCAGAACTTGCCCTTGTGACAAAGAAGGCTAATGGTGTTCTGCATTAGGAGGTATTCCCTGCAGGTTGAGGGAGGTGATCATTTCCTTCTCTTTAGCACTGGTAAGGCCACTGATGGCATAATGTGCCTGATTCTGTACTGTGTCCAACTGCAGCCAGAGGGATGAGGTCAGAGAAAGGGTCCAGAGCAGATCCTCACAGCAGCACAGCAGCCCACACTGCTTGGCCACCAACAATGCCCTCTTCACTGACAGAGGGGGGCCTGTGGGCTACCACCCCTTAAATACTGTGTCCACTCCTGGGCTCCCCAGTACAACTGAGATATGGAAAGACTAGACACCGTCCAGTCATGGGCCACTACAACTGTGAAAGAACAGAACCATCTCTCCTCTGAGGAAAGGTAGAGAGAGTTGGGACTGTTCAGCCTGGAGAAGAGAAGGCTCAGGGGGACCTTACTAGTGTAGATAAATACCTAAAGGGGTGTTGCAAAGTGGGCAGAGCCAGGCTCTTTCCAGTGGTGTCCAGTGGCAGAATAAGAGGCAGTGGGCATAAACTGAAACACAGGAGGTTCCCTCTGAACATCAGGAAACACTTCTTCACTGTACCACATACCCACATAAATGGGACCAAGTACCCACATAAGTTGCCCAGGGAGGCTGTGGAGCCTCAATCCTTGGAGATATTCAAAAACCATCTGGACATGGTCCTGGGAAATAAGCTTTGGGTGGCCCAGGGTTTTGGGTAGGACTTCCTCCAGAGGTCTCTTCCAACTTCAACCGTTCTGTGATTCTGTGAGTTCATATCTCTGATCTTTTTTACAATATCCTTTGACTTGCTCTTATTGTTCTGTTTTTATAGTAGAGCCTTGATTCTCATGCAGCACCATTAACTGGGAATCTTCATACTTTTTACCTAATATGAAGGAATATCAAATCCTTTCAGGAGAATATAACAGGATATGAAAGCCTCACATAGTTGAGCAACTCATTAATTTCCTGGATCTTTATGAGGAAAACACAAATAAGCAAATAGAAACACTCTAGTGTCTTTAGGAAGAGACCCTTTTCTTGTACATCTTTTGTATGTTTTATGATAAATTGACAGATCAATCCATAAAGATTTCCCCACATTAAAGATGAAAGGCTCATCTCCTGTTCAGGAATGAAATTTCAGTTTAGTTCAACCCACACATGTGTGTGTGAGTGTGCATGTGTATGTTTCTCTGTGCGTCAGGGCATCTGCATGAATTTAGATGCTGCTTCCCCCCTTCTAAGAATAATAAAAAAAATAGGCCTAATTTTTTTCTGGTATATATTGTTGTAAATCATTTGTACTACTGTAGTCAGTGGAGTTACACATGCCTAACACTAGTGATAAGGGACTCAACGTATAAGGTTTTGTTATGACCTTGTCTAGATTGCTTCCCTTTGAGGTTACTGACTGACTTGTGATCTTTTTTCCCTTCTGAAGAGACACAAATTCTTTCATAATAAAATCTTTTGGAACTATTTGGCTCATCACTTTATTCAATCCAACATTCAAATGCCACAGACAACACTTTGACTTTAGTCAAAGGTGTTGCAAGTCAAAATAATAGAAGAGTGAATGAGCGAAAAGTGTGAAGAGAGAGGTATTTTTCTTCATCTTACTAGACAGTATCAAAATGCTTTTTAATAAATTCTAAACAAGCTTCAGATTCTTGTAAGGATCTGAATACTAATCTGATTAGAGAAAAAGTTTTTGTCTGAACATGAATGTAGTTTCTGTTTCACTTCAGACCAAGACTTTCAGAAGTTAAATATAGTCAAAAGACAACAAGAAACAGCTGTTTAAGTGCCTAGTGTTTTAATACTTAGAGCAAAGCCCCTAAGCTCCTTATGTACTAATACCGCAACTGCCTTTAAAAAGTCAACATTTGCCAAAACACAAAAAGTTCTGAGTGAGACACTACAGTAGTTCCCTGTACTGGCTAGAGAAATTAATTTTGACATGGCTGGGGCATTGTGTGGAACATTTTAAGAAATATCACAGAATCACAGAATAACAGAATGGTCAGGGTTAGAAGGGACCTCTGTGGGTCATCTAGTCCAACCCTCCTGCCGAAGCAGGGTCACCTACAGCAGGCTGTAGAGGCCTTTGTCCAGGTGGGTCTTGAATATCTCCAGAGAAGGAGACTCCACAACCTCCCTGGGCACCCTGTTCCAGTGCTCCGTCAATCTGTTGAAGGAAAAGTATTTCATACATCTCTGTTTAAGGCTATTTATTTATGAGATGAAAATCAGAAGATACAGCCATTTTTTACAAGGATTTTTGCAAGTAAACTATCCAATCACTTAAAAAACAACACTAATTTATCAGATACTCCATACTAGTTTTTGACTTCGTCATGTATTCTTGATTAAATGGAAGAATACATCTATTGTTTTCGTTATATACTCATTGATTATTTTTACTTGTTTGCATTCCTAAATTTACAATGAAAACTTCATCTGAGTGGTATTAAAAGTCATAATCTTGCAACACATTAGCCTTTTTCCTTATGCCTCCCACTGAAATCAACAATACCAACTGTCCTGTGTTTGGCCAGGACAGGGTTAATTTTCACCGGACTCCAGGAAGGGGCACAGCCGGGGGGTGGGGGCTGACCCCACCTGGCCAAACAGAGCCCGGTATTCCATACCATGTGACGTCA
>Ga0065711_1027577_pt1 | contig 47921 bp, 43 predicted proteins | sample Hoacrofraction12_FD_59098 | JGI IMG/M metagenome (GOLD analysis project Ga0065711, IMG submission 59098) | Hoatzin crop microbial communities from Cojedes, Venezuela - Epithelial fraction 12 v2 (version 2) | ecosystem: Host-associated > Birds > Digestive system > Esophagus > Crop | place... | reverse complement strand
AAATATTAATATAGCAGTATCTATAATTTGTATTGCAATATCCATAGGAAAAGCACTTTGACAATAACACATACAGATAAAAGGCATCTAGCGTAGACACTCCTTACGGACCATAATAGCAGAGAACACTTTTTCTTCAGCCATGACTGACTCACTAGTGTTTTGCAGGTAAATCTCAGATCATAAAATGAAAGTGCAAGCTTTATGGTGAAACCCCGCTGCACACGGTAGTTATTATATTTTGTGTTTTCCACATCATTCGGTGCCAAGGAGGACAAGAAATCTTGTTGCTGTTCTCTGAAAACCCAAAGTCCCAAAATCCATTACTGGAGTCCACAACTCTCCTTTGAGCACTGTGCACCATCATTCATTTCTCCAGCTCCCACCTGGACTTAGTTAATGAAAGTCAAACTTTTAGGAAATATCTTTTAAAACCAAAGAAACTGTTGAAGATGGTATTTAATTTTATTGCAAGCAGTGTCCTCTATTTGCTAAATTGAAAAGTATTTTCACCTGATACTTTAGAAATGAAGTCATGACCTTTCAGAACTCCATTTAGTCTAAATGAATAAATAGAGCTGGAAATGAATTGAAAGCCCTTCCAAGTGCTAACCAGAGTATATCCTATATATCTTGCAGTCATTAATAGCTGATGAATTCAGCTAATAATGTCAGAGGACATTGTCAAGGTTGATGGACCCAAAACTTGTCCTTGTTTTGACAGTGTTTCCATAGTAGAGGGCTCTTAGGGAAGTAATTACTCCAGAGACTGAGGTTGGTTAATAGTGGACTTCTTCAAGAAGATTTGGATAGATGGGCAGTGGTAGATGGATATAATAGAATTTTTTTCTTTTTTTTCGTTTAAAAGGACAAATTATGATTCACTCTACTTTTCAGTCCTGGCTGTTTGCCAGTATTCAGTGACAACCGATCTTAGCACAGACCTTTACGACTCTCCACTGTGTCATGAGCATCATAATAGGGAAAACTCCTCCAAAATGTTGTTATGATTTGTTGTCCGGGCTTCACTTTCTTCACCTGCTGTCACCCAGGTCTTTCTGGACTCCTTTTCAAGAACTATGGACGAGTTTACTTTCCCAGAAACGTCATCCCAAATAAAATGAAAGTTCAAAGAATGATAAAACACTGTGTGCTGATGGAGTGCCTTTTTTACTATTGGCAGAGTATGATGCTTGTGTTTCGGAAGGCGCTGGGATCGCTGAAGGGAGCGCGCTGGGCACGGCAGCGGCAGTGCCACGGTGGGGTGCAGACTCTGTTACGAATGAGCACGGCACATGCGTGTGAGAACGGGCGCAGCGGGGAACGGGCAGCGCTGCGGAGGAAGCAGGGCGAGAGCAGATTGAGCAAGCACCGAGCAGAAGCCCGCTGCGATGCCGTGGGCTGAGTCGCTGCCATGGCGCGGCGGCATCGCCTTCCGTCGACACCAACAGGCGCTGGCGGTGCAGGTTACGTTGGAGCTAACTGGACTGTTTCCTCGGAGGCGTCGGTTTAGCTGAAGCGGTTTGGCACTGGATTATCCCCTGCCGACTCTGCCCGCGGCGAGCAGCCCTACCAAGGGCTACGCACACGCGTGTGCACAGCGCATGGCAATAGCTGGGACACCCGCCCTGAGCAGGCAGGTTGCCCTTAGCTTCCCTCAATGCTCAGTACATTAATTATTGCCTGGAACCAGCTCAGTATCTCCACCAGGATTAAAGCAACATCCCCATGACTGGCTGCTGGCACACGCACACCGTAGGGCTGAAACCCATGCCGACACCAGCCCGGCCTCTCATTTTCCACGCGCAGCATGCACCCCTTTCCTTCGCTCAGCTCCAATGCACTGGGGTCATTCTGAAAACACTGAACACCATTTACAAATAAAGAAATGGGCAGGCACTGAGGAAATCATCAATCAAGAGTAATAAAGACTAACTACAAAGATTAAGCTAAGCTGACAACCTCAAAAGGTTGCACTGACAACTCAGATAAGGTGAAGTGTGAAATTCCGGTGTTAGTAACATCAGCTCACCTGAGTAAATCGCGAAGATAGCGTCTGCTAATCTAACTTTCTATATATAGCACGGTGACCTGACTTGAACCAAATATTCACATCCCATTAAACCTAACGGGATTTAAGCACGTTCCTAAGCGCTTCACTGACTGACGGTGGCTTGGGCATATTTTTTAATGTAACTGTCTACTAACTGCATTGCTAAACCAGGGACTATGATTGGAATATGGAGTCTGAAAATAATTTACATTAATCTAGAGGACTTTAAAGTTACAGAAAAAAATATGCCTGTTTTGCCAAATTTTTAATCTAAAGCCACTTGTCAAGGAAAGAAGAATTGCAGCTATAAATCACTCAGCATTGGTAGAAGTGGTATCATGGAGAAACAAAAAGATATTGTACATATTTATAAGTTTTTCATATTCTTCTGTGCAAAATAAAGTCTTACTTTACTTGCAGTAATATCTACCCTGATCTTCACAATGAAATAAAAAAGCTTGGCAAAGTCAGGAGGGAAAAATGTATTTGTAGGGTTACTGAAGAATACTAAAGATGGAAGTAGAAAATGGAGCATGAAGAATAGTGTCAGCACGAAAGCTGTGTTGGTGTTTGCTGCCTTCTGACTCACAACAGAGTGCAGTGAAGAAAAGTAGAAATGAGAAAAATATTGAAATACTTCGATTTTGTTTCGGTGTTGCAGATCTCTATTATTTTGCAGTTGCGTGGTCAGAGGAGTCAGAAGTCTCTAGAAGGGTGTCATTTTACACCTTGTTCTTTTTTCCTTTCCTACTTGCAGGTGTAAAAATGAAGTATAACACTAGAAGCACGAAAATCCCGCAGGAGGGCTGGCCATCCCTGCGGCACCTCGGGGAAGCCGGGCGCAAACCCCTCGCTGCGGCTCCCTCCCAGCGTCCGCTCACCGCCACGGCCTCGCCAAGCACCGCTCAGCAGGTACGGAAATCAGCTTTCCTATTTCCTCACCAGGACAGACTTTCTCTCTCACAACAACTGAATAAAACACACAAGTCGGCAGCTTCCCGGCCCTGCTTCTGCCCACACAACCCTGTGCCCAGACGCCTGCGCAGCGCAGGACTTCACAAGGTTGGATTTTTTTAACCATGTAACCATGTCTTCTAGAACATGGTCGTGTAGGAAAAAAGCTACGGACACAGAAATACATGGGGATCTTATCCTTATGAAGTGAATATTTTCACATGTTTTGCCTACATGAGGACACTGTTTATGGAGATTTATGTTTTGTGGCACCTGTTAAACCATGAATGTGTTGCAAAGTGAACTTTTACAAATCAGTAACCATTAAAGATATTGTTTTGAACTGGCAACTATTAAATGTCATTCTACAACGTGCACTCTAATCATTTAAATCAGAGAGGCCACATTCTCGTCTCAATATAGCATCAACTCAAAGTAAATTCATTTTATAGTGGGTGAATTACTTCAGACCTACATGAGTGCAGCTGAGATTGAAACCTGCCCCCTGGTTTTCAAGCTCTAATGAAGTTCACTTGTACAGAGTACTTGAAAGATTTTTTTATTTTTTTTGGTCTGTAGTGTTTACGATCAGGAACATTGGTCATTTAAAAGATAAAAAAGCTAAACACAAAACCCAAACATATGTAGATGTTTAGGCCACTGGGAATAAAAATCTCCAATTAAAATACTAATAAATGCAGAATATCCCCTCCTTTAATTAATTGGTTAAATAAACAGTGAGAGGTGAAATACTTCTGTGATTATTTAACACAGAGAAAAATCAAGAAGGTTGGCTGAATAACAATTCCTCGATTAACACACAATGAAGAACATTTGAGTTATAATTAATCCTTATTGGCACTGCAGTAACTTCCACAGAGAATCTATTCCGACTCATTTCATAGGCAGGCGTTTCAAGTTTAGGCAATTTCAACATTTGGTGTCCAATATAAATCTACTTATTAAAACTGATAGAAATACATGGGATTAAAATCAGACACAAAGGGCAAGTACACTTTGGGAGCTAATTTCTCTACACAGAACATGGCACGCTTCATTTCCTTGCTTATTTCCTTGGCTTGATTTTCTATTATTATTATCTTGGGGGTTAAATCCTTGCTTGTATATGGTCAGGAACAGATGAACTGAACAAGGCTGGGCTGCGAGGTTGGACTAACAGCACAGGCCGTGACCGACGTGGAGTCGGCCACCGGTGCGCTGCTCAAGGGGCCAGGGGTGGGTGGAGGAGCCGGGCGTGCAGCGTGTGCATGCCGGCTGCCTGGGCTTTGCTGCCGACGAGCTGCGGCAGTCAGCGCAACGCTGGCATCTTCTCCAGATGGCTGCCAGTTGGAGAAGCTCTTGCAAGAAAATCTTATGAAATTTAATGCATTTAACTAACAGATTTCCTCAGAATTTCTTTAGAAGTCATATAAATCTAATGGAGTTCACTGTTTTACCAAAGGCACGCTATTTTCTATTGCGTTCTTCAGAACAGTCCAGAACAGCTACGGCTTTGTAGCTGTCACCTGTGGACCTGTTTTGACTCGGGAGTTAGTCTGCAGGGGACCATGAAAGGTAACTAAAGAGAGCAAAACTATTTGCAGGGGTCCTAAATTGACCACAAAGACATCCATGCTTTCACTAGAAAAAATTTGAAAACGGCTGATCTAAACCCAGGGTTTTCCACTGGGCTCTGTAAGCCCCGTTCCAGTCGCTAGTCATCCAAAATCTATCAAACACCCCATCACGAAGGAGCAAGCCCACTGGCAAATAGGCAAGAAATGAATAAGTTTTACTTTTGTTTTTTTGCTGACACAAACACAGGTACTCTAATGGAACAAATATTTAGACACGCTTAATGACAACACTCAGTTTTAAAGGTAGGACTAGAAAATAAGTATTTTAAAAGACCTTTCCAACAAGATATAACAACTCAGTAAGTAAATGTTGCTGTTATGAAAAACACCTGCAGAGGTTTTGCTGTTGTGCTGCATTTCAATCCTCAAACCAATTTTTGAGTTGTATGCTATGAAGCTAACAAAATACCTTCTTGCCCTTCAGCGATACAGCAGACTTTTTTTTAAGTTCTGATTTTTCATAGCCTTAATTTCTTTTTCTCGCTCAACAAAAGTATTTATGTTTGGGTTTATAGCTATCTCGGAAATTTTTTTGTATTCTAGACTGGATGAAACTCACTGAAGCCTGTGATATAGCACTGCTGATCTGATCTAGAGACAGGATTGTGCTGGACAGGGATGGGAGCGTTTGGTGATCTCTTTATCTCCTTAAAACACAGTAGGGTGCGTGTTATCTCCCTCTTGACACACAGAGAATTTTTGTGTGGTTTTTCGCTCTGATCTTGTATGATAACCATATATTCACGTAGGGCTAGAACATGCTCAAAACAATTCAATAACATATGAAATTCAACACCCCGCTAATTTCATAAATAAAAGTAGGATAGTCAACAGAAGAGCAGAGAAAGTCTTCAGAAAAGCTGCAGAGAACAGGTTTTCCCCAAACTAAAGTAAGCTTGGAAGAGAGCCCATTTCACGATGAAAATCTCTCGTTTATTTAGCTCTAGACGCATCCTACTTACCCCATTTCTAACTCTTTATGGGGAGAAGCCGTTGAGTTTATGCAGGGGTCCATTCTGTCCAGCGGAGAGAAGCGTTCCCCCTGAACCGGCTGCCGGCCTGGGAGCACGCGACGCCTGCGTGTAGGGAGCAGGGTTGCCTGCGCTCATGTTTGCGCACGCTGGTCACGTTTCTGGAGGTTCGGTAAAGCTGGGTTGTTCGCGGGAGCTTGGCATGAGTTGGAAGGGGAAGACTTCACTTTCATGTCCCTTTTTTTCCAGAAAAATGCACAACCTCGTAGGTAGCTTTGACCCGGCCCCTTGGTTCAGTTCTACTTTAGATGAATGAGAGCAAGGTAAGGGGAAATGCAAATATCCAACGGGAGAAGTCATCTCCAACTCCCCGTGAAGTCCCTGAGACCTCCCAAGCTGCACTTTTCCAATTAATTTCTCTGTGCCCCCTCTGCAGGCAGTGGATGCCATTGTCTATAGCAAACACACAGCAACACCAAGGCTTCGCGGCCGCCTGGAAAGGCACCCTGTGCCCACGGCAAGAGGTGGGTGAGGAGAGCGTAAGCGCAGAGCATGAGAACGAACCAGCAGCACCCAGCAAGGAGCCAGCGGCAAAGCCCCCGGGCAAAACCGTGTCTCTTGGTTCAGGGCCCTCTCTCCTTACCATTGGGATGTATTGCTTCAGTTACAGGGAAATTAATGCGTGTGCTCGTGCTAGTTGGAAGCACCAGTCATGGCAATAGTCCTTTCAGACCAAGCCCAACCCTCCGTCTTGAAAAAGCACTGGCAGACATTGCCAGCAATGGCAACGGCCTTCCCAGCGCCGTGCCGGCTCCGATCCCGGCGGCGAGCCCAGCTCCTGCCCTGCGGGGAGAGCCCAAGGAGGACGTGTTAAGTGGAAGGGATCAACCCAGATGGATTTCGGTTGACTTGTTCCGTGCAAGGCCTCGTGTTTGCACAGCTGTGGTTCTCTGCTAAATACGAGTGCTTTCTGAGGGGCTCGGCATTTTCACCTCACCCTTTTTTTCAGGAAACCTAATACCCAAAAGGAAAAGCCGAAAACATATCTGTAGTGAGGAATGGAAGTATATGAACCAAACCACCCCTTCAAAGAAAGGAGCTTTCATACAAGAAATGCCACGGCACATTTTTTTTTAGGGGCATGTTTACATTGCAGATGAAAAAGCCTGTCTCAGAATCCAATACAAACCAGAAGAACATGGCTTCCTCGAAGGCGTGCTTGTCTAGACAGCCCATCAGCAGCCTAACCACAGAACGGGCCCAATGGCAGCTGCAAAGCTGTCAAAACAGCGCCTGGGATAGTCTGTCACCGAGCCATACCCGACGCCGAGCCTGCGCGCGGCGGTGACTGTGCGAAGGCGAGGAACAGCAGCAATACAATGCACGAGGAAACGGCGCTCTGCCACAGCCTGTTTGGACAGTTTCTTCAAAAATGTAATCACAGCACTGACTGAGCTCATGAATTTCAAATGGCTGTCAATTATGGTTGGCAGCAGGACCCCAAGAGCCTTCCCAAAAAAGCTCAAACTTCGTTATTATGCTTCATTAAGAGCCCTGCAATACTAAAGTGAGAGTTGTGTGAAAGTGTTTGCAAGCAGCAAAACGCTTGAAATCCATTCTTGACTGTAATTTGGTAAAGATCAAGCATGAGGATATTTATTGGCTTTTCTGGGAACATAAATGTTTTAGGAAGGAAGGCTTGAAAAACTGCAGCGTGCTAAAAGCACGCTGTGCCTCCAGCGCTGTGCAAACACAATTTGGGTCTCTGTAGGTCGCCTACCCGGCTGCAGCCGGGAGTGCTGGAGCTGCTCCCCGCCTTGCGTGCTGGCGAATGACACAGGGAGGATTAGTTTTATAAGCACACGCTACTTAACTGATTCTTTGAGAGTGCTCTCTCAGCCATGCTACTCTCTAGCTTTTTTCCCTTACACATATGCAAAATATACAGAGTGATTTATTCCACACCCTTCCTGTTTTCTCATCCTACCAAGTCCTGTGCAGGTTTCTTAGCAAGCGGTAGCAGCAGCCGGTGTTGAATTACCGAGCCTGTAAGAGCCTATTGAACTCAATTCTTTCAAATCAGTCTAAAAAATGTACGTGCTGTTGAAGTGGGAGCATTTTTTCACCTCCCTTGCTGCCTTAGTTCTGCTGGATGGCTTCATTTCAGAGTTTGTTTTGCTTATCTTTCATTCCTGACTCCTATACCTGGACATCCTATGCCTCATTCTTCATCTGGAGTGCAATGATTCCTTCATTACTATTTTCTTTCAGTAACGTAACTCTCCAGGAGCTGAGCCCATGCAGAGCTGCTTCAATAGTTTAACACATTACTTGGAGAATGTCAAGCGATACCTGCGTTAACATCTCATTCCATCTCCTGTAAAATATCTTTGTGCTTCCCATATACGTTCAATAACAGAAATATGAGCTCAGGCACATACAGTTTGGGGGCCCTCGAGAGGAAAATAACATCACAAAACTACCTCTATAAAAAAAAACTCTTAGACATTAGCAGGCAAGGTAGTTCTAAGCAAATAAAGAGATCTCAGCGAAGCACGATGACAGAATGGTTTGGGTGGGAAGGGATCTTTAAAGGCCATCTAGTCCAACCCCTGCAGCAAGCAGGGACATCTTCAATTGGATCAGGTTGCTCAGAGCCCCATCCAACCTGGCCTTGAACGTTCCCAGGGATGGGGCATCAGCCAGCTCTCTGGGTGACCTGTGCCAGGGTTTCACTGCCCTCAGCGTAAAAAAAGTCTTCCTTCTCTCCTGCCTGAATCTCCCCTCTTTTAGCTTAAAACCATTACCCCTTGTCCTACCCCTACATGGACAACCAAGAGCTGCCTAATAGTAGTGACTGGCTCGTGGCAGGCTTGACCATTTCCCTGTTACCAGCACCTGGAACTTGGGAAGTTGCAACAGGGAATAAGCCTTTTCAACACCCACACCTCTCCCAAGGAGAAATGACACTCCTGTATTCACAGCCGGGGATTTGTGTGATGTCACGTCACAGCTACAAAGATTTTCCAGGCTTAGTCAGGTTTGAGTGATTTATTATCGGGTGAATTTAGGAGCAGGTTCAGTCTCGAGAGGAGTCTCCCTTTTGCAGGGAGACTGCAGGCGCAGTCTACGGAGGGAGCGAGAAAGACCCTGGGAGACTGGAGTGATGAGAGGAGATTACATTCCCTTTGTACTTAGTCATGTCCACGGGGAGGGAGGGATGCTCCAGAAGTTTCAGAAATATTAAAAGAACCTGGGTCCAGGTTCAGCGGGAACCTGTCATTGCTTGCCAACTGGGTCACACAGGTCAGAAAAGATTTATCTCCATCTATAAACCTTCATGATAACATGAAACAGCTTGTGAAGAAGATTCCTGTTTTATTTAAGCGTGTCCTCCAGCTGCTCCGTAGCAGCAGAGCCGCATTCCTGTGAATCCTGCCTGTAAATGATGCAGCTCTTTGCGTGACCAGAAATTGTAAAGAAATCCATGTAAGGGTGGACAGGCAGCACTGAATGCACAAAATCAGCAACACATTTTATATCCTCTGTTAAGGCAGAAAAGAGCCTGTGTCTGGAAAAACTTTGTTGACTCATCCAAAATTGGTTTCAGCAGCAGATGCAGCGATGGAGCTCGGTCCCGGGCACAGCCCCAGGAGATTTCACCCCGGGCAGCCCTGCAGCCCACTCCCCTTCGCAGAAGGGACTGCACTGTCTGATGCTGTTGTTTCCAGGTGCATTTCACACGCTGTTCCATTTTGTGTAAAAAGAGCTGTTTCCACATTAACTCTGTGAAAGCTGTTGCTTAGGTGACCGGTCATCAAGCACAAATAGCACCGACCGAAAGCAGCACCCGGCACCCAGCGCCTGCACGCGCCCAGCACCCGCTCCCCGATAAGCATCGGAGGAACAGCGCATGTTATTCACAGCAAGTGATCTGATCAGCTCGGACCAGGAGACACGCACAGATGGCAATATTGTGGTGGTAGCTTGGTTATAGGATGGCAAAGTATTTCCAGAAGCAGCACGTAAAGGGATCTGGTGTTCCACCAGAACACCCCAGCTCCAAGAAGTATCTATGGTTCTACTCAAAGGTTTGTAAGTGTCTTAGTGTAACTTCTGCAGGCTTGCACGGACAGAAGCATTTATGACAGCTGCATAAATCATAGAAATAACTGGAGATATTACATTATTGAATCTGAGAAATGAGATATTTCACCTAGGTTTGAATGCCAGCCATCATATTTAATAACTACAGTGAGCCTATTTAGTTCTTTGGCATTCCCAACACCCATGGCAGTCGTGTGGAAAAAAAGGGGGATTTTTTTTGTAGACTATCAAGCTGTTAGGGAGCAGATTAAATTATCAGCCTCTAGTTTTGGCAATATATCAGAAATGTGAATATTTGTTTCTTATCCTTTTTCTCCCTAGCGTTCACCATGCTGCGCTGGGGGCACGGCACGCACGCAGCTGTCTGAGTCTGTATAGACATAAGCCCTCCCTGGTGAAGCACACAGAGAAGCCATTTGGAACAGGAAGATAAGAGGGGTTGCCACATACTTTAGTTATGTTTATTACGTCTGCACAGTCAAGAAACCATGAGGAAAGAAATTGCAACCAAGTTCTGGCAACCATCGCTGCTGCTGCACCCATGTACAACATATCGGTCAATCTCAAACCTCATTTTCTTAAACCTCCTGTTCTCATTCTGCTGGTACACACAGTATCGTTCTCATCAGTCTGTGGGACTTCTTTCTGTGGTTTACAAACCCGAAATGAATCAGCTTTCTCAGCTTCCCTTACCAGCATCTTGCCCCTTAGCACAGCACTAACAGCATCCCACTCGCTGCAGGCAACGGCTGCAAATATCCACAGAAACAAAACCTAGGAGCAAAGCCCTTTTGGTAAATGGAGCTGAATGATTCACGCCTCAAAGCTAAAAAATTTAAGAGGAAAATAAATTAAGCACCTACTCAGAAATTAGAAGGCTTTAGGCCCTAGCAACAAAGTGCGTGACGTGTTTTGATTTTAAAACCATGTTGGGCTTCGTCCCTCACAGGCGGCGCTGACGTGGGCAGATCCCCGTTTCCCTCAAATCCCGTCCCTCCCCCAAGCTGAGCTCAAAGGAGCCTGGAATTTTTGTAGCCGGAAGACACTCTGGCATTATCTGAAACACCAGGGAACATCAGCAGAATTCCTGGCTGTGCCACAGCGTCACGTTTACCTCCACCTGGGACATCTGGTGCACCTTGGGGCTAAATGTTGGGCAGAGGGTGGAGTGTGAAGAAGGGCTTGAGAAGACTCATCTGCTGCTCTTCACCCCTCCATTCACCTATAGATTTGCATTGATACATCCTACTGTATGAGCATGAGAACAGCCGTTGCAGGTCACGGCAATGCTCTCTGCTCGCCCTGCAGTGCCCAGGGCCTGTCACAGAGACCCAGGGCAGGGTGGCAGGACTGGGAGAACCTGCCCACATCCCCGGGGCACCTGGATGGACGCTGGGGCTCTGAGCCAGAGTGAAGGCCCATCGCTAACAGCCCTTGGGTTTTCCATCCACCAAGTTACCCAGATCCTTCTTGAGTCCATGTCAGCCTTCAGCCTCCACGACACCCTCTGGGAAGAGGCTCTACAGCCACAGAGCACGCTCTGAAAATGCTCTTTGCTTTGTGCAAAACTGCTAGTTTTATTTGGTAGCTCTTAGTTCTACAGTAAACACTTGTTTCCTATCAACCATCTCCATGAGACTGATGACTTCGTACACCACTCTCGCATTCCCCATCATCCTTCACTCTGCAAGGCTGAAAATCCCTAACCTATTCAGACTTTCCTTAAAAAAAATTTTAATAATTTACATAACTGTTGTCCTCAATAATCTCTTCCACAACTTTTTTACTTCCAGAGTCTCTTATTGAATATAGGAATATCCAAGATGCATCAATGACATCATCACGTTTTCTGTGTTCTTTTTCTTTCCTTTCCTGATTTTCCTGGTCCTAATCCTCTGCATGTTTTGTGAGCACCAGGCTGACATTTTTGTAAAACTATCTACTACTATCTACAGTCCTTCAGTGGAACTAGTCAGTCTAAATCCCGTCAATGTATTGCTGCAAGTCAGACGGGATTTATTTCCCCTTTTACATTGACTTTACATTCATTTACACTAGATTTCCCCTGCTCTTTCATCACCTAGTCATTTGGCATTAGGAGGACCTTCTGTGTTTATTTGCAGTCAGCGTTTCTCCTCACTGACCTGGTTAACTCGGTAACGTCAAAAAACTCTGTCATCTTTTCCAGATCAGGTGTGTCTTGCCCCGCGCGCTCACCTGCCTTGCTGTTTAGAAAACAGCAGCGTTGTCAGGGTTAAAGTGTGTTGCTCCGCTGCTGCAGCACAATTACATCAGCAGCAGCAAAATGCATACTCAGCAGATTGATAGCTCTTCTCCCAGTGTCATTTCATTAATTAGGCCTTACATCACCACAGTTAAAATAGTTTTGTAACTGAGGAAAGGCATTGCTTTAAAAATAATTATATAAATTACATAAATTTTAGCCCTTGTTATGTTTCTTACACCCCTGGTGACTTTAACTGCACAGTAAAAGAGACCTCTTAAACCTTACTGCACAGTTACGGCAATACCTGAAATCAAATATTGATCTCTCTCCTCCTGTTCTGTATCTTTTTTATTGTCCCCTTTAGGGACAGCGTCACCTCTGCTCTGCCATCCCCGGCGGAGCTCCCTCGGCCCTGGCTCGTCGCACGGCAGCGTCCCTGAGCCGCAGCAGAGCGAAGCCACCGCAGCCGCTGGCCATGGCCCTCCAAGGCGGCACGACCAGCAGTCTGTTTCCTCTCCATTATCCCCACAAACAAAATGCTATTGGCGGCAGCGAGGTTCTTATTTTTTTTTTATGATTGTATTAGACAATCAAAAATGAATTTACCAGTATTGTACTAAGCCAAAGTGAAAAATGACAAGTAGACCTTGAATGAAACAGTATGTCTCCTGGTAGGTTAACAAAGATGATTCATTAAGGAGTAATTGAAGAGTATGGAAACATCTTTTTGCTAAACATTTTACTCCAGCTGAGACTTTAATCAAGCTTACAAAGAACATCTCCTAAGGCTTCACAAGTTGCTAAAAAGATTTGCATAGGCAAAAACCACTGCACTGAAAATAGTTGGGTTTTAAATGTCAATAATGTAAATATTTATAAAAGATAAAAGGCTAAGAATGAAAAGACAAAGTTATGGTATTTCTAAGACTACTGTGTTAGGAAAATCAAAGCAAGAGGTGAATAATGAAAAGACAGCAATTTGATACTTAACGAAGGCAAAAAGCAGATCATTTATATCATTATCCATCTCATATCAGCTCTTATAACCCAACAAAATCCCAGTTTCTGTCATTCTGCTTAAATTCAAATTGTTCTGAACAAACAGAACACGTTTATACATTAGGACTGGGTGAATTTTTACTGGTTGGTGAACTGATTCCCGTAAGTAGCCATGCTTCAGTTTTAAACCTACAATTTAGTGCACGCTGCAAAAATGCTATATAAATCAATGAATAACAACAACAATATTTACCATTTACCTGGCTCTTCACAAAAGCATGCGGTCTGAGTCGCAGTTACACTGTCCTGTTGTCCACTCCTCTCCAAAAGTCTTCGTTTGCACTCCTTCAAGGTTCCCTAAGAACGTGAGAAGTTTTCAATGAATATCAGTTCCTAATCTCTAAAGAGATTTTCATATATTAATATTTTATTAGAAATGCTGAGTAACCTCCCAAAGCAACGCGAAGAGCTAGGGTGAACAAGACGCACACGGGCCAGGCTTCGGGAGGGCGAGGGCAGTGCCGTGGGAGCCCGGCTGGTGCCCGGGGATGGGCGCAGGGAGGACTCCGAAGCACCACAGCCGCCGGGAGAGCAGAGCAGAAGCTGCTGGGCACAGCGGGAGGCCAGGGTAGAGCCAGGGGCAGGTCTGTGGGCACGGGTCGTGACCTTCTCAAGCTTGAGGCGTCCCTTACGGGATTTGCATATTTAGCACAGTTCTTACTGTGTGATAAACTGAATCTCCTGCTTTCCATGACTTGACATCATCTTTTAACCTGACCAGTCAGTGCTGGCCAGCCAGCAGCCCCGTCTCCAAAGACCAGGAACAGGTCCTGCAGGCAATGCAGCGCTGGCAGCTCCCTTTTTCCCCCCCAGGTAACTAACTCTGAGGGCTTTGACCATTTCTCTGGAAGATGTAAACTTCTTCACTACTTCTTGTTTTGTATATGGGGTTATTTTCTAGTGCATTGCTCATAATTCACATGATAGTCTTCATGATTCTAATTCCTAGTTTCTTTACAACCACATTAATTTGCATGTCTTAGAGGCAAGCCCCTGCTCCCCACTCTTCTGCCATGCCCAGCAGCCTCAGGACAAGTGGGATGGTTCCACACCAAACGTCCTCCTGTGGCAGCAGAGGAGCTCATGATCTCCAGCACCTCTCACCCCCCTGATCTCCAGGAGTGCGCCCGAGCTGTAACCGTGCACATGACAAGAGATGGGACGGAAGCATTTACGTGGTAGAAGTGTGGTCAAAAAGTACTTGGAAGTTAATTGCTTAAAATTATTAGAAAATCTAATGCAGTACAGCAGCAGCAGAGCCGCTCCCAGCCTCGCCGCCCCTCAGCTGCGCTGCCCGCACCCGCGCAAGCCGAGCTGTGCTCAGCCCGAAGCGCTCCACGGCCGAGCGCCGCGCGGAGAGACGGCACCACGGGCACGCAAACCCAGCCCGGCTGCCAGCGGGAGAAGGGTCCACGAACGGTCGCCGCTGCTAATCTGTACGCTCTGCCTGAATGAAGATGCTTTCCAGCCTGGCCCTTTTCACTTCTTATTTCTTTATACAGAATTGTCTGTCCCAAACAATGCAATGGCAAACGTTAGGACATACGGATCTGAGAAATCACCTCATTCCGAATTCACAGTTCAAAGCCCAAACCCTGCCTTAAAAAGGAACAGCAAAACCAAAAAAAAAAAAAACCAAACCCAAAAACCTGGCCTGATGCAGACCCAAGCAGAAACAGGCAGGAACAGTTCTGCAGTCACTGTCAAGCACAAAGAGACTCCCCGCTCAGAGCGCTCCTCGTCCCACCGCTCAGCCCCAGGGAAATCAGATCTCCCCGAAGCCAGGGCACGTTCTGTTTTTCAGACAATACACACATCTTTTCACGTTGTTTTCTCGGCTATTTTTTGCAGGAAAGTTTGAATTCTGCACAGGTTTTAGACGTGAACATGCAGGATTACTTCCCCAGAACTGAATCGTTAGCTTTTATAGATCCAGTGGCAACACTTTAAAATAACAACCAAGCCATTATTCATTCCCATGATGTTTATTTTAATAACATTAATCATAATGAACTCATTTGGTTTTAACGTAGGTTTCATAAGGCCTTCCATAGCATTCCTGGGGCATTAATTAGCTAGGTCATTATTTTTATTATTTTTCTAAAAGTTAATCTGTGCCGGAAAGGTGCTGGACTGGCAGAACCCAGTAGCAGAATTCTGTTTACCCAGGGAACAAATACAAATCGCTTCCTAAAGCGCAGATGCTTTTTGGCTGGATTTCGGTGGGCTATGGGGCCAAGCACCGTTTCCCTTTCGAGCTCCCAGGGTCTCGCCCTGTCCCCACGTCGCTGCTCTCAGCGACCCAGCGCGGTGCCCTGCCTCCAGGTCTGCCGTGGCCCAGGGGCCCGGGGCTGGAGCCCGGCGCAGCAGCGGCGTTCGGGTGCTGCTGCTATCGCGACAGCTATTCCATGAGTATGTATCTCCACAACCTTTTTTTCTCAGGCACGGACATGTTGCCAAGGAACCGGGAACTGGCACCAAACCCGGCGTCTCTGCAGGAAGCTGTAAGATGAACCTCCTCTTTCTTTGGGCTACTTTTTAATCATGCACGCTCTGTGGAATCGGAGCTGTGAGATGCTATCTCAGGAGTGTACTCATGTTCATAATATTCATTCTTTTGAAAAGATAAGAGATGCAGCTGAGCTGGACTCTTCCGTCCCTAATCCAAACACTGCCTCATCCGTAAATATTTGTGCTTTAAAGCTCCTCATGTTGCCAGGAGCTCGCAGGGAGGCAAACAACACGCTAGACTTCCAAACTGAAGACTAGAAAATCTGAAACTTCCTCCTTAGGTAAATTGTTTTTGCTCTTAAGGAAAAAGCAATCACATTTGGACCTGGTTTTCTAAAGAGAAGGGTGCAGCCATCTAATGATGGAAAGCTCTGTCAGCCTTCACATCTCAGAAACCCAACATGAGGACCTGGGTAGAAAAGATAAATTAAGGTAAAAAATGCAAAAAAGACCCCCTAGTACTGCTGAAGTCTCTTCAGCTGAATTGTAGTTTGACAGCCATGTGCCCCTCAGACACCAGCTGCTTTGAGGTGTAGCACAGCAATGAAATAACACAAATTCTGGCTCCTTTTTCTGCTTTATGGCACATCTCAAGAGAGTTTATAACCACCCATGTCTGAAATTCTTGGATTGTCATAATCTTGGAGAAAATACCTGAAGCGTCCAGCAGTAACTCATTAAAACACAGTTATTCAACTAGAAAAAAATTAAATGTGAAAAGAAGACAGACTACAGAGTTTTTTCTGTGATGAGAATCTCATTTTTAGCAGTTACCAAAAGCACTTGCATGGTAGCAGGAATGAGCTGAACACTTACTACGGCTTTTGCAGTTGTGGAATTAGTGTTGCACAGACAGGACCTGCTTTTACAACACACGGCACATTATATTAGACAGTTTACTATCAGAATCTTTTCGGTTTTGTATTCCAAGCCTCTGCAGAAGGAACTTTCCAGTAATAACGGAGTGAATAAAATACCTACATAATCCTGGAATGAGTCAACCTGAACGCAGCAGATAACAATACAGGAACCCGAACTGCGCAGTAGTCAGACCGCAGCCCGTTCCCCACCTGTGTCTGCACAGGCAGGAGCAGAGCGAGGTGCTCGGCGGTTACACAGCTCTGATGTCTATCGAGCAAGCGGGGACGGCTCTGTGCCCAGGCGCCCGTGGGAGCTACAGCTCAGTGATTTTCCTACCAGACGAGACCAGCCCTGGTCCCTGCGGACAAGCGGGGAGGCTGCAAGCAGCCGGGTAGCGCTTTGGTTTGTCCCCCAGGAGAACCCACTTCCAAGGAACCAGCTCCCCCAGCCAGGAGGTCTGTGGAGAAACCGCACCAGGGCAGGGCTCGAGGACAAGCTTGGGGACTGCTATGGGGGGAGGAGAAAAGGGAAAGGGAAAGGAAAAAAAGAGGAGAGCGGGGAAACAAAGCTGTGCGCTCTCTGCAGCTTGTGGGTGAGCCGAAGCATCCTTTCAGCTGGGACTGTGGCACCGCGTGTGACATTTACAGCTGCTCTTTGATGCCAGTCTGCTCAATGCCTGAGGAGAAGTCGATTCAGCAAAGCTCACCAGGCAGAGGACAAAGCTGGGTCTGCAGAAGGGAGAACAGCTACTCTCTGTTCACACTGCAGCCGCAATACGCTGTTTGCCATCAAGGGTGACCTTTGCTCAGGGCAACAGCCACACCGAGAGGTCAGCTCAGCGCATAAAGTAGCCGCAATGTGGTACCCCCACCCCACCCCGAGTACACCCAGCCACCCTGCTCCAGCGCGTTCTCCACCGGCTCGCCGCATCGCCCCCAACCCTGCACCCCGACGCAAGGGCAGGCCCCTCGCCTGGCCGCCCCGTCCAGGTCACCAGCGCAGGAGCAAGGCGTCAAAGGCCGCCAGGGCAGAGCGCAGGGAAGGGGGTGCCGGGAGCAGCCGCCCTCGCTGCCGCCCCGCCAAGGATGCTGGCGAGCCTCCGTGTGCGGGCCACGCCAGCATCACTCCAGCTGTGCATGTACGAGGTTTTCTCCAATTCGATGGGGAAAGAGATCCCACCTGACTCCACTCCTCCGCTCAGATCTCAGCTCTTCTCCCACCTATGGAGCACTGGATCGCATCCCCTGCACCAGCCGCTCGGAGCCTCAGCGACTGCCGCAGGCTGACGCACTGCCCTGCTCCCCTCCTGCGGCTCCCTGTTCGACTAGGGCTGTGACCACAAACTTCTTAGCAAATGTGTTATATCCAGTCTCCTGTTTCGGGGGTTCCAGCTTTTCTGAGAGCCACTTCACGCTTACCATCGTGCGTTTTCTCTAGCAGTGATAACACTTGCAGAAAGGACACTTGCATCTCTGCTGTGATGCCCATTTAAATTCTGTAAAAGCAGAGGGGATGGGAAGCCTCCCGCACCCTGCAGACAGGAGTTCAGAATTATTTGCTTCCTGCCCTGCTCCAGTACCAGGTCTTTAATCTGGGCTATAACAGAAAGACAAAGGAATAAAGAAATACTTGTGCCTTTTTGGGGAGAAAGAACAAACCCAATAGTATGTTTTACATATATACATAAAAAAGATTTAGCTGAAGTTTGGGATATTTCCTTATTTTACTTAAGATTAGCTGTTCGTTCACTAGTACCGTTAACAACAAAGCAAAGAAAAACAGTTTCACTGGCAGTACCAGGCAGGATACCTTTTCCATTTTGCTTCACAGAACTTCTCAAAACTTTTTTTTCTAGATATAAGAGAGGCATATTTTACAGACGTGCAGGCCTGAAGTTTACTGTACTGGACTCTGATACAATCTGACACTTGCTTATGAAAAAAAATATAAAAAGATAATTGAGTGTTTAAGAAGTCTTTCAAAAATGGAAAGACCCTTTGAAAGGAAGCACTGAAACATTTCATTCAAAAAAATGTCGAAATGGGATGTTTGACACTACCTGAATTTATCACCTTCTTAGTGCCTTCACCCCCTTAGACATTAAGTTTTCAGCAATGACGGCACAATTACACGAAGCATTTTAATTTCAGCTGATCTGCCTTTTGACAGAGCTGTTCATCCGTTTTTCCAGCTAGCTCTACACAGAGCAAAAAATTAGAAATGCTGCGTTTGGTGCTATGCTCCTAAATCTATCACCACCTCGATTCCTAACTTCTGTGGAGTCCGCGAGCACATGTTTCTGCGTGCACGATGACAAAAGCAGCATCAGAAACACGTCCACATCAAGAAAATGTTAACGTATAGTTCTATTTGCTAGGATACAATGCATGAGAATATTCCATTAGAGAACCTTCAAAAATTAAACCATTAAAGAAAGCACACGCTGAGGAATAGATGCAAACCAAATATTTCATTAATGTATACCAAGCAATGAGAGTTTCTGATTTACACCAATTTCTTAGCTTCAGTTACTTCTCTTTTCATCTGTACTTGTCACCCCAGTGGCACTGCCTATTTCTCTATCACAAGCAGCCAGAAAAATCTTTGTATGTTTTTTGGACACTTCTTCATTAAACCAGGCTTAGAAAAGAAAACATTAGTGTCACAGGAGTTATTCAGGCATCCTCAAAAAGTTTTTGACAGGGGAGATGAAATTCCAAGAGCAAGCAAGTTTTAAAATATGCTCTCATGTTTTGGCAATGGCATTCGAAATCAATATTTTCCATTACCTCTATAAACGGTGACAGAATGTAGAGTAATGTTTCAGCTGCTAATATCTTATGGTCTGATCTATACAGCATATCTACTTTTTGTGGTCTGATTGCATTGATTCCTCATTCAACATACAAATGAGGCCATGAGTTCATTAAAAAAGGGAAAAACAACGGCACAGCAGTTTATACTTGTCGCTCAGGAGACCGAGCTAGGTTTTGGCAAACTTACAGGTGAACAATAACGACGAGCACGTGCACACTTGTCTTCGGGAGCTGCAGAAATCTTCCTCTAAAACCTGGTCTGGGTTTTCTCTAACCTTGGTGCCTGGAACACTGGAAGAGCCTCTCTTGGCCGCAGTGATAAACAGGAGACAGCCCCGCCAGCCCCACCACACCTAGCAGTGCTCCACAAGTTCTCCCGACGCTCTCTGGCCAGCCGCCTTCGACGCAAACACAGCGACGCAGCACTGCCTGCCACGCTCCAAGAGAGAGAGAGGGAGAGGGTGGAAGAATCTTTTCAACGGAAGCACAAAGCACGGCTGAGCCCATCAGGCCTTCTCTTCTGCCTGCTCGACAGATGTTTTTCTTGTACAACAGAAACCAACCCAGAAAGGTTGGAGATTGGGAACCTGGAATTCATTTTTCTATTTTAAGGCCGTCCACAGCAGTATTACCAATGGCCAGAGAAATCATGAAGCAGGGACGAACAACCAGCGAGGGACTAAATTCACAATACCATTGCCACCTAGTATTTATCCGAGGGGGGCTGCACGAGTGGTTTGCGACTTTGCACATTAAGATTGCTGTTAAGGAGCCTGGTAACCGAGATGGGTGGCCCGGCCGGCCTCTGCCAGGGCGTGTGGTGAACTGCTCTCGCAGGCCGTGAGGCTCGGAGAACGTCGTTATCAAATACGAATGTGGCTCTCGGGCAAGGCAGTGCAGGAATCTGGTGGCCTTCCCACCGGCACTGCTTGATACAACCCCAGGGAAGGAAAATCCTGCGACTCTAAGGCACACCGCACACGGGTGTGAAGTGTCATAACAGAAAGTGGTTAGACAGACAACTTTGGATGAAAAAAGCTTATTTTTCACTCTTGGAATGAAGAGATGAAATACCAGCGGGGCAGATGGATGTCTGAACTGAGATTTCAGGAAAGGCAGTTCATTTTCCAGGGCCCAGGCTTTCACCTCTGATTTGAAGTTGACGTCTGTCAGTCCCGTTAGAGGCTTAGACTAGTCTAATGTTTAATGGGATTTAGATACTTTGAAAATTCGAACCCCAGTATGCTCATGCAGAACCCTCAAAAAATACCAGGTTGGAACAATCTCTCTCATTATGGAGCTATGCTGATTTGGATTAATAAATCAGAGGGGAACACCCATCAATGATGATCAATTTTGTACCCTTCCTTGCTGCAGGAGTAAAGATACCAATTTTTAAAATTACAGCAACCTAGAAGAAGAGCTTGAGACAAACCATCAGTACATAATGAACACAGCCGTGCCATTTCCAAGGCTCTGCATCAAAGTGAAAGAGATGCATTAGGTACATTTATGTCTTGCATTACAGGAGTTTCAGTATACTCTGGTAGAAGACTCCCGGTACTTTTAAAAACTATGTCCTTGAAAAGGTAATGACTATGTCAGGCAATGAAGTTAAAATAAGAAATGTGAAAGTAATAAAACACTATCCATAAGTCTCAGCAGGTGTCCAACCTTTTCACCTGCTGACATGCTGAAATGTCTTTTTTTTCCAGAAGATAAGCTGTGAGAAATTACTATTCTGGAAATTACATTTTAGCTCCAATGAATCACATTTTCCAGCTTGAAGTCACTCACAGTGAAAGCACTGTGTGCCCAAGGACTCTCCATTTCCAGAAATAATGCTTGGAGTGGTTGGGATTAAAATAGAAGGCTCCAGTGGCTGTAGGGAGGCACGGATGCTGTTTAGATGTACCTCAAAATCTCCCCTAAAGGACTACAATCATCCTTATATTTTTAATTTTCCACAGACTTCAAAGGGAATTTGTTCTCTCATCTAAAATGTCACCCCACAGATGATTACAGACTTGTCCCAGCCATGAACTATCCAAAATCATCTGAGAAGTAACACCGCACATCTGTCCTCTCCTGCCAGCTCCATCTACTTTGTTCTTCCCACCCACACAGCCATGACCGAGAGCATCCTTAGCCCCTGCCACAGCCTCGCCGTGCGTCCTAGTTTGGGTCCCGCCGCAGCAGCAGGTCCAGCTCCCACCCCTTCCTCCCCATGGTCAGCACCATGGCTCAGCAGCAGTCGCCCTTTGCTCCCCAAAACCCCACATTCTGCCCAAGACTACGCCCAGCACAGGCGTCCAGGCACCGGGACACAACGCCAGCGCCGCGGTCCCTCTGGGGAGACCGCTGCAGGGGCAGCGGAGAGTGACAGAGACAAAGCCGCTTGTCTGGCTGCTTTCACACAGTTTACTGTCACACTTCTGTCTATACATCGTTTTCTTTCTGTTGTCTTCTGCACGTTCTGCTGGTGATGGTAATCATGGCTTTAAAAGTGAGATGAAAGGGACTTAGCTAGTTGCAGAAAATTATAGGGCTTTATGCATCCATGTAATTGAATGTTTTGCTTTTCTTGGATATTTACATGAGCTATTAATTTTATTTTCTTTTAGATATGGAAGTTGGAGCTTCAAAATAATCATTTGCCTTGTTTATTTGCAAAAGAGCCTCTGATTTAATTATTTATAAGAATTATGAATCGGGAATGATGAATAAACATGTGTGACAATTAATAGATTCTTTGTTGAAATCTCACACGGAACCAGATGGTCTACTGATGCATGTAAATAGATCATTTCTTTCATTTGGAAATCTGAATATTGAATAAGAAATTAGGTATTTGCAGTTAAAGACCTTACCGAACGTTAAAGCTAATTCAGAAGAGAATTGGGGAATGGACCATACACCGTCGTATAGGACTAAACCCAGGGGCCTCTTCAGGATGACCAGCGTAGCTTAACACACGAGCTCATCACAAATGCTCAATATGTGTGGAAGAAAAAAATATTTGTCTGTTTGAACCTTTTAATCATCGCGTTTTGCACCAGTGGAGTTTGCTTTGTCTCAGCAGCAGGCAAGCTGCTGGCATGACAGCCCAGCGTTCCTGGTGGCTGTCAGCCCCCAGCCCTCACAAACAGAAACTGCTTGCGAGTCGGCGGCACCCTCGGAAGTGGCAGAGCTGGATGGAAAAACCAAGACGAATCAAACAGCACCCAAGGTATGTTTGTTCCTTGACATGCCAGCGTCACTGCTTTTCAAGACTTGTTTTTAAGAAGCAGAAAACACGTGTGAAACCTACAGGCTGAGCCAGCGCTGCTGCAGTGACATGTTTGCAAAATAACTGCAGCACCAACAGTCACTCCGATACCAATCGCTGCGGTTCAACGGCTGAGCAGCACACGCAGGCCTGGCAGTCATTGATAAATAAACTCATGGATGCACCGTAAAACTGATTTTCACTGCCCCCTTTAATAGTAGAAAAAGCAAATGCGACTGTGACCTTTCCGCAGCTCAGTAGAGTACCAGCACTCTAATTAATTAACTCTGTATATTATTCAGAATCCGTTATCACAGTGACCCTGGAAAGGTAATTTATGTACAGGGGTAGAAAGCGCCAATTCTCATCTTGCTAAAACTGGTATAAATCAGACCCCGGTGAGGGTACGCCAGGGCTAAGCCGCGGAACGGAGAGGAGAAGCAGGTCCCACGTCTGCAAGGGGATGGCCCACAGCTCCGGGGGGGCTCGGGAGGTGGACCCGAGGGCTCGGAGCCCAGGGACCCCAGCGGGGAGGGAAGTGCTCAGACCAGGGTGCAGCCGCTCAGCAGCTGAGCAGATCGATTTTCTCAAATGGGAAGGAGGAAATGACTCCTATGACTGAAGCTTTTTGAAGCCTGTCTCAAGTTTAATATTTAAAAATATCACTTTTAGGTATATTAACACCTCACAGCTTTCTCAAATAAAGTTGGTAGCGCATCCGTACCATCGCAACATGCCTGCAGGCACACGCGAGTCGCCACGGGCTTAGAGCAAACCCTCTCCTCGGCTTGCACCCGCTTTTTCCAGGGAGTAGAACAGAACAGAAAAATGCCACTGGTGAGTAAGTCGGGGTCAGCTCCAGATTCCAGGAGGGTTAATCTGGATTTCCTGTGGTATGGCCAACACAGTAATCTTATTTTCTGGGCTTTCTCCATAGAAGAGAGTTTGGTGCCTGGCACCTCGCAAAGAGCCAGTGACTCTTTCCCTGAAGGGTATTTCCTAGAGCACGACCCGGTCCATGGCAATCCTGGCAGGAATGTCCTGCCCTTCTCCAAAGAGTCGTTTTCTTTGTTTTCTTTCCTCTGGTGTCTTACAATATGGGTTTACTTATGACAGCAGAACAAAATCCCATGCTGTTAGCCTGTTGTCACCTTTTCCTTTTAACTGGCTGGAATAACACCTAGCAAACCTTTAAACCTGCCCTTATTGCTGGAAGGGAGTAACAGAGAGAGGATGCCAAAACTGTGCCTACGGTAAAGGCTGAGCTCTTCTCTAGGGACAAAAAGTGCAAACATGTATTACTGTAACTATTAAATGGTCAAAGACCTTGTAATTCTTTTATATTCTATCACTAACTATAAATTAGATTTTATTACACTTAATGGCTGCAGCAGTTGGGAAGATTCGCTATCGTCTCTTTAGGTGGTGATAGCCTGTGATGCAGCATGAATCCTTCCTCCGTTTCAGCCAACAACTTCAGCCCAGGAGCAGAAAGCAGCCGGCTGCTGTGGGTCTGAACCCCGGAGGCAGAGCGGGGCAGGAGCCCACTGCCCACGGGTCACTGTCCTGCAGCAGCGCGCTGCCAGGGCACGGCTCACGCCCAAGGGCAAAGCACACGGCTGGGTGACGACTCTAAGCGTGTTGAACACAATTGCCAGACGGGCCTTTGACAATTTTCTTCTTACCTTTCGGAAGAGTGGACAGCAGTAATGTTATGTGCTTGCAATCAAACAGCTTGCTGCTTCTTTCAAGGCAAGAATTTTACCACAATCAGGTGGAACCCTCGTCTTAGAAAGAGCCATTCGTTTCAAAAAGTCTTACACGATCCTCTTTCTTGTGCACTGACAGCTGCCTGTGCAAGTAGAGCCGTGTTCTTCTAGGAGACAGAACTGTCTGGGGTCCTCCATACTCTGCCTTCCACCATTGCACAGCTGGTTTTTCAGTTACTCATTTAGGAACTCATGCGTTAACTTTGCCATAAAGGTGTTTTTTTCTCGTGCAAGTTTCACATGAAAGCTGAAGGATCAGACAAATGCTGGGACCAAGCAGATAATTAAACCATCTGATATTCCCCTTTTGCAGGGAGACATTGCAAATGGCACAAGGAGGTTGAAAATTAGAGTCCCTTTGATTAAGGCCTATTCTCTGCTGAAAACATACAGATCCTAAAATGTTCACTTTCAGCAAACCCTGGCTCTTCAACACGACAAGCTTTGTTTGCTCTTCAGTCCCCACTTGCCTACCTGTGATATGCAGTAACATTTAGCTGCTTCATAGAAAATTATAATGTTTAATTAAGGACTGTTAAGCCACTTCAGATGCTTACTGGCAAAGTTTATTCTTTATTATCAGAATAATCAGTCCTTAATGAGTAAAAATGCAAATTACTGGCAATAAATTCATACATGCAAGTCCACCTAGCTTTTCTTCAAGGCGATTATTTCGTACCAGTGTCGAGTCCAGGCCAAGCTCACCTCCAGCCATCCCTACCCCCGGGGTGCACGCACATGGCCCTGCACCCAGAATAGAACAACCATCACAGCGACGTGATCTTTGGTGCGTGTTTTCATGTTCAACAACAGATCATCGTATCAGAGCCGGGACGCTTCAAGCATCCTCAGTGCCTAAAGGGACTCAGGAAGAGCAGCTCAGATGGAGACAGACCTGGCTGGAGCTGGAGGGGACAAGCGCAGTCCCTCGTTTTGCGGCAGAACTGGATGACCCCAGCACACATCACCAGCGTGCCTTGGAGTCAGGATCAAAGAAGATTTTGCCTTCCACAACCGCAGAAATCTGCCCGAGCGCGTTGTGCTCTGTCTGTGCTCAGACTGAGCTCGGTGTGGCCAGCTTAGGAAAGGACAGCAGAGAAGGGGCTGCCAAGGACATCAGTGCCCATCGATAAGCCAAGACACAGACCTGAAACATCCATGTACTTTAGCTACTTGGCTTCCTCCTGCCAGAAGCTCCCCAACCAGTTAAGCAACCTGCTGTGAACTTCGTACCACTGTATTATCATCTCTACCAGCACAAAGATTGATCCAGTTCACCAAATTGAGGAGCAGTCCCACCTAGTCTGTAGCCATACCCTGGCTGGTCCAGCCACCTCCTCAGTTACACAGCCTGCCCTGCTGATGTTACACGGGGTAGGTATTACACAGGAGGTGAGAGGAGAGGTTGTATTTAAACTCTAGATACACTTGTACATCTCAATAGAGACAAAGCCACACATCAAGTCATGCCTAAGCACATCCTGAAAGAAACAAAGCATCTGCAAGGGATGAGCCAAGCAGGGGACAAAGCGCAGATTTGCGGGGAACTGCCTGGGGTCACGGGGCAGCTGCCAAGATGGAGTGGAAAATAACTTCTCCGCAAGATGTTCTCTTGTTTGACAAGCTGGACCGCAATGCCCCACACAGCTCCTTGTCACTTGTTTGGTGGTGGGCCAATACGACTGAAATCAGATCCTCCCTCTGTTTTGTCTCTATTTTTGTTGTTTTCCTACATCCTAAGGCTTTACAGACCATTACCACTGCCGTGTAGCCATCTCCATCTTCCCCGCAGCACACATACGTCACATGCATTGTACACCACACGCGTCATTACAGCATCTACCCCAGTTTAATCGTGGAGAATGAACATAAATATTTGGCATTACTCACTAACGTGAAAGAGAAAATCCTTCCAGATCTGCATGAGCTGTCACACATTTAGACACAGCAGAGGAACTTTGCAGTGTTTCAGTTACACGTGGTGTTCACGGGGACTCAGAAGCAGCACAACCGCTAAGGCAGGCAGGGCACAGACATTTTGTTCCAATTCTGCACTGCTGTAAAGCACTTTCATATCGACTACAACATGATTTTCCTCAGCAGTTACTGGGAAGAAGCTATTGGAAAGGCAAAGACTTAAAGAAAACATAAAAAAACCCACTAAAGAGTTAAAGAATGTTTAGTCATATAAACTGCACAGCGTTTCACAGCTTTTAACTACAGAAGGAAGGTACCAGAAGGAACATAAGATTATCTCCTTTAACATCAAGGTCTGGGAGGGCCTGAAGTCCAGCTGGGATGACAGGAGCCAGCAGCACCAGTGGAAATCAGCTCCTACTCAAGCACTGAACACACAGGTTTAAAATGCTGGCATTATTGTTTGTTTCGACTGCTTCTCAGTTTTGTTTTTAAAATTCTAGGAAAGTCTCAGCACACAATTAGAAGCATCTGTTCCTAAGCCAAGAGCTAAGGCAATCTGTCTTTGTAGGATGGTCTACACAGGAAGAATCTGATACCTGGTACACAAACAAATAATGCAAATGGATGTCGTGGAGATTAAATTATTCCTCCTTTTTTCCCCTTCTCCCTCCCCATGTGCAGCACCTCCCGTTAAAACCCATACTATTGCAAGAGAAAGCCCAGCTCGCATTTACCTATGATTTCCTGTGTTATGGATTATTTCTAGCTGTACAATATAAAGTAGTAGTGAACAAGAGTTGCAACTGAAGCCTTAACCTTCAGGATGGCTTTGCTGCGCAGCCATGCGTACCTGCTACTCAAGGGGACACTCAGAGCTCCTGAGCAACAACCCATGGCTACGCATAACTCTTCCCCCTGTCTGCACTTTGTAAAGTTTGAGCATTTCCATGAAGATTTCACAGAAAAGAGTAAAAATCTTAGCCCATATCCCTAGATGAATCTCATGACAGTAACTGTGTCTGTGGAACAAAGGGTATCTTGAAGGACAAGCTTCAGTTTTGCATGACGGCAGGGACATCAACAGTTTTTGAAATGCTCTTCAGACACGGTTGTAAGGTGCTCGCTGCAATGGGGCTGCGTCAGGAAATCCTCAAACAGAGGCAGGACTTCGTAACCTTCTCCTTCCCCCCAGCAAACGCCTTGAAGTCTTCCTGCGTTTGACCACCGGACAGTGAGGTGTTTCTACAGCAGCATTCCCAGGCAGCATCTCATCTACTGCTGAATGTAGGAAGTGTTCCCACAATTCATTATGAACGCGCTGTTCATTTTCTGATTGAAGACTTCGCTTACTGACCACATTTGCCCATTACTAAATCATCAGTGCTCATTAACGCGTCCCAGAGCCTCATCTGGCACTGACCACAGGAAAACCAAGGGCTGTGCAGGCACAGAAGGTGTTCTGGGGCAAACGCACTTCATCAAAAAGAGCAGGACAGCCCAGCAGCAGCGAGGGGTATGCTTTTATCCTATTCTGTGTGTGTCTGGACACAGCTTTATCCAGCACACCGTCAGCCTCCGGAGCACAATCCGCCATCACCACCCTCAGCCCTCGGCCCGCTCGCCTGTCCTTGGTGGCCAGGTTCTCCAGCAGAGGCTGTGGGCCAGGCAGGAGCAGCTCGCTGCACAGGGCATCAGCATTACGCAGCCGATGAGAAGAGCTGAGCACCAAGCAGTAACACCAGCCATCACTATAAAACCCCCAAGAACCCACCCGGTATTTAATTAAAGCCATCAGCCAAGCAGCAGACCTGCCCACGCTCACAGCGACCGCTCTGCCTGCCGGTGCGGGCAGCGAGCCGTCACCGGCCTCGTGCGAGGGCTGCAGAAGCAAAGCAGTATTTCCTAATTAGCTGCTTTCATTAAATTGATTAACTCCAGGTAGATAAGAGATCAACAGGAATTTACGGAAGGAAGTTCCACTGTCCATGCGTGACACTGAACCCCAGGTCAGCCCTTCACAGCGCTGGGCTCGGCAGAACGACCGCCTGTTTCCACGCGAGACCCTCGCAGGAGGCAGCCGGGCTGGTGCTCAGCTCACCCCTCACCTTTGAGGAGCGCAGCTTTTTTTCCCCAGCACACTCTCCAATGAGGTCTCTTCAATGCTTTCGTAATCTTAAAGCTAATTAATCCCGCGACAGGAAAAGCTCAGCGTGGGGTTTTTTCTTTTGTCATTTTTGTTTGTTTGGTTTTAATTTCCACACTTCACTTTTCTTCTCCATTTCTGAAGAACTTCAATCCCCTTTAAAATACAAATGCATTCCAACCAGACCTCAGGGGTTATGTTTGTTATTGTAAAAACCCTGTAATGACTCCTGGCTTTCTTATTCCAGGGACTTCTTGCCAAACTAGGACTTACTTGGTGCAACAGCTGAAGTTGGCAGCCACAGCTCTCGGAGAAACCTCAAAACTTCACAGAGGATTAAACTAAGGTGACATTGAGATTCAGCAGCGTCTCAGCACCATCTGTTCGCTGACAAAACCTCCCCGAGGGGAGAACGCACTGGCCGGCTTTGCCTCGACGCCTGTCGGAGCGCTCCCGCTCGTTGCGCCAGCACCAGCGAGCGTGAAATGGGATTTGCTGCCTCCATGGGGAAAGGGGCATCTCTCCCAGGCTGCCAGGGCTTGTTCGGACACGTCTGCAGCCTCCGAAGAACCGAACAGCTTTGTTATTTTTTTCCAGGCAGTGTTTCAATCAAACAAATGGGCTTTTCCCATGCAAACATCACCCCCCAGGAACGGCTGCGCAGCCACCGGTATCACAAGCGTGGGCTCTACAGGTCTGCGCTGTGACAAACACCACCCGTACCTGAAGACACCCCCCAGAACTATTTTTTTGTTACTCTTGGGTAAACTTCTCAGGTAACCACTCTCTCGTGATTAGTTTTGCTCTGGTCCAGCAGCCAGCGCTCCAGCCATGGCTGTGCCCCCGCAGAGCCACTCCCGTGCAGCACCTCTCCCTTCCCACCAATCCCCACCTCACGCTGACATGGAGGGTGACCACGAGCTCTTTAAAAGGAGACAAACCAAACCCCCATCACCCGAGACCCCTGTCTCTGTGCACCCAGGACCACGGGCCCCACGCAGGACCATGTCCCCCGAGGGGGACGGGACGGGGCAGCTCAGCTGCGGGCTCCTGCAGTCAGTCCCCTTCTCCCACAGCAGTGAGCTGAGGTGCCACTGGGGTTTTTTTGGTTTTGATGGTTCTTTTGTTGTTGTTTTGCTTTTTTTTGGAAGTGAGCAGACACATAGTAAATAGCTTGCAAGTCGCAATATTGTGGGCTGGAGAAAAGCGGTGTGGTTAACAATTTAAATGATTAGCTGAGCTCAGGAGATCCAGCCACCCTCCGGAGTGACTATGAATATTCAGGTAAATATGTTTAGCTGAAATATTGAGTCATCAGCAGACACTACATGCACAAAATGTACTCCTGTATTTTTCATTAATTTAGAGCCCAGTGCTGGCCAGCACTTGACAGCTTGCCATACTCCCCCATCTGCAGCATTTCTCAGGTGTGTTATCTTTCAGGTAGCTTTGCTCTCTCCTGGTGTCACAGCATACAGACAAGAACAGCTTTGCATACAGCAGCGGAGTCTTATACAGATAAAACTCAAAAGCTGCAGTTGGAGCAGGGGAGGAGAGAAAAAAAAAGAGTACATTTTTTTTTTCTTTACAGAGAAAAGACTGATTTACCATAAGATACAGCTCTTCAAATGACAAGCTTCAAGGTTTTCCAGCCAGAGAGGATGGGAGCCTGTCCCTAGGCACCCACCCTTCCCGAGCCGGTACGAGTGGTGCGTGCCAGCAGCGGGATGCAGCAGGAGCATCGCCTCGCACCTCGTGCGGGCAGAGCGGCAGCGGGTGCTGGGCAGAGTACGATGTAAACAGAATCGGGCAATGCTTGAGGCTTAGGAAATTGAGATAAAACCATGCAGAAAAGGAATGTCCACTGCAGGGGGAGGCAGAACAGCATTTTCAAGGTAAAACTTTTCATTAATTGCTGACAAATGTGGAGGGTTGAATTGGCTTGGATGAAGTTGTACAATAGCAATGGGACAAAGACAATGAATGTCTGGGATGCCAGAAACAGGGAAATCCAGGAAAAATTAGGGGAGGAGCTAAGCAAGGAAGAAGTCTGAAACAAAAGTCCATTTCTGTTATAAGCAAGATGGAAAGGAACTAGAGAGGAGGAAGGGATGAAAGCCGAATCCGCTGCTCAGCCCGCTGAGGGCCAGCTGGCAGCTCAGCATGCCAAGTGACACAAGGACCAGCCGAGATACGCTCCGTGAGCTGGCAAGAAGAGCTGTCTCATGTTTTTCACTAAACTGTTTGAAATGGGCTAATGCTCTTTCCAAGACAGCATTTTTTTTTTCCTCCACTAAATTGTCCTAACAAGTTGTTTTGAGCCGTACATTGTCTGATCCCCCTGACCAATCTGGCCCTCTACGCTGCGGCCACAAAGCACAGACCAGCGCGTAGGCTGGGAAGACCAGGACTAAGGGTCCATGGCCAATGCTCCACTGAACTGTGAAGATCTCCAGCAGCCTGCACCAGGTGAGAGATGAGTGGTGCACTGATATATTTTTTTTTTTTAAAAGTAAATCCTTATTGGAGAGCAGCTCCTGCACCAGCCCCTGCCGATGGTCCCACACCCATGGCTGCTGGGTGGGAGGCAGAGCAGTGCAGATCACGCTGCTGCAGGGACATGCGCTGTCCCACACGCCATCCCTGCTGACCGCTCCCACCAGACAGCGGGATGTCAGCTTACAGTGGCGGCGGCTCAGGGAGAAAAACATCATCCTGGTAGCTCCAGCGTCTGGCCTTCCAGACCCCCCACCAGTCCCTGCCTTGCTGGTTTGGAGCAGATCCTCAAGCTGCAGTTCTACAGCCGGCTCTGAACAGGGGCCAGCATAACTCTGTCACAGCACTAGGAAGTCAGACAAGTGAAGCAGGACGTAAAGATGTGACTCATATCTCAAAGGGAAAGGGTTTAATCCATTGCACTTCGAAGTCACATTCTCCCCTCTGAATCTGGTAGCAGCTTGGAGGGTGAAGCTCGGTGGGGCTCTGGCAGTCGAGCATCCACATCTCTCCTCCTCTCCACTCACCCAGGGCTGGCTGAGGGAAGTGGCATTCACATTTTTTCTTTTTAAAATCTGTCTATTCTTCTAGAAGGGTCTACAGCTACCACATCTCTCCTTGCTCTGCGTTCAATTTGGAAGCCACGCATTCATAGCTGGAGAAATCCCTGTTCCTGAAGAACACGGCGTTTGCCAATGTCAACAAATGGTTTCTGTTTGTTTCAGTAAACCCTGCCATCTCATATTTTTAATGTGCTTATGGACTAGGACCAAAGCTTTCCTTACTAGCTGGTGTAGACTTCAGACTGCCTGTGATCTATTTCTATAGCTTGACTGCATTAACTCTTCCTCCCAAATCTCTTGCTTCTGCTGCACGGAATTTATGCTTTTGTTCAGCTGTTGCTGTGCAACTCCAGTTCTTTCCAAGGCTGCATACAGCCTTTGGTGGGTCTGTGCTCAGTGCCTTGTAAGAAAACCTCATCTACCATCTAAAGCCTAAAGTGTTCTGGGAGAACGCCTCGAGTGCGACGTAACCCAGACTGCCTGCTGCACTGCTCCGAGGGCACGTTAAAAACACGTGCTCTGCATTTTCAGAGAGCAGCTCCTCAGAAAGTTACCACCATCAGAACCAGACCCATTTACCTGATATCACCTTCTAACCCAGAACTTACTGTCTTATGTGCAACACAAGGTGCTCCCGTTTTTGGGGAAGAAGGAGTGAGATGGAGGGAATAAAAAGGGCTACGCATTTTTCTAACAGGTCTGGACTAGAAAGTACACAACAAGATTTCTTTAAAGCCTCCTCTGGCATCTTAAGAGATTATTACCTTTAAAAGTGACCTCTCATCCTCAAGCCGTTTTCTTAATCTTATCAACAAAACACAAATCACACAGAAGCCCAATTTACTGTTGCAATTAATCAATGCCTTTGCATCTCCCCTCATTTTTACAGGTAGAGGCCAGTGCCTATGTAATACAGATTTAATATGCAATATGTGCATATCAGGTTTTCTAATACACAGTTATTCCACAATCTTTCTTACTTGAAGTACAAGCAGCATGAATACCCGTAAGAACACACTGGCTTCGCCTTCCCAATTTAAAGAAGCCTTCTGAAGATGGACACAAAAGGGTCTCACCCCACCACAGGGTAGATGGCATCGCAGACCTGTGAGTGTGAGCTAGATGAAGTGAGGAACCACCACACAGATGTCTGCCTCCTGTCTCAGAGAGCTACGAAGAAAATGAACGCAGATGTGCTAGGCAAGCACCACTGCAACAGGACTCACCCATGAGAGTGACACCCCAGACAAATCCGTACAAGCCATAGAGCCCAGCAGGAGACAGCTTCTGCAGTGGGTCTCCTCCTCTTGGTCAATACAGCTGCACTACGCAGTGCTTCAAGCACTTTGTAAAGCTGATGTCTGGGAGATGCTGACTCCTAAGGGCTGGTGCTCAAAACAGAGTTGCAGGCATCCAGCAACAGGGAGTGGGCAGCAAGTTATAACAAAATGAGAGCAAGATGCAGAGTCCTGCCCCAGTACCTGCAGGGAAAGGGGCCCAGCGCACGGGACAGCTCGTGGGGACACACTCTGCTCTTGCAGCCTCCAGCAGCCCTGTAGTCCCCGGGGAAAACACAAATGTGGTGGGGCAAGAGAGATGATAAACTACTGAGCACTAACAGTCCTCAAGAAGTAATAAGCCACTATGCCTTCCCATTAGTTATCTTTCACTAAGAGTGGAAGCTTCAGTAAAGGAGGGCTTCAGAATTTTCCAACACTCGCACACTTCTCTGTCCTCTCCATATCCCAGGCATCGCTTCCTCCAGCTTCAGCACACAGAGGACAACCATCTCCTCACTCACAGCAACTAAGCCCCTCCACGGCTTCTCGTGCGAACTTGCCACGCTAGTACAGCAATCCCACACCATGCTCTCCAAGAGGGCATCCCCGCAGAAGTCCTCAGGGCTTGGCCCCACAGCCACCACAGTTTCAGAGAGCCTGACAGCCCAACGGTTTAGGGAGGAAGCTACCACTATGGCTTGAGGCAAAGTTCTGGTAATAAACAAAAACCAGAAAAACCCCACACCACCCTTAAATGAAGATTTAGCATGCATAGAGTATGCCTTTGGGGAATTGGTTAGCAGGTGGTTAACAGCCCTAGAAGACTGGTTTAAAAGTGAAAGGTACCTATCACTGAGGTTAGCTAACGAGCCAAGAGAAGGGCAGGGTGGTGAGGCTGACGACAGCCCAGCACTCTGAGCACTGCACAGCTGGTTTGGAAAAGAAGTGCTTGATGAAACAGAGAATCCCTAGATATACAACGCTGTTTTGCTGAATAGAAGTGAAAAAATATCTTGTTAAGGATCAGAGAGTATTGATAATTAACCTCTGGCACTTCATCATAATTGTATTCAGCAGAACTGAAGATTTGTTTGTTATCAGCTTTAAAACAATCTCTGCTAATAACAGCTCTGGCTTCTGTTGCTATTGCTTTGTTTGACTTGCCCTGGTAATTTGTATTCTCCTGCCATTCCCGAGCACTTCCCCGCTCTTCCCTTCCAGCAGCGACCTGCGCGGGCTGCAGTGGAGCTGGCGGCCGTGCCACTCATCGGCGAGAGCTGGGAAACGCTGCAAGCCATCTCCAGACTGAGTCTGGTACCCAGACACGACCGTAAAGATTGCCAGCTTTGGTAAAGATTCTCATCCCTCCAAGGCCCATGACAGCCTGCATCTCTTGCAATGGTCACAGTGAACAGAGCTGAACAAGGACAAGCGCTGGCGAGCCAGGTGAAGCACACAGCAGCACCTTCCTCCTCCTCCTCTCACTGATGCCGCGGTGGCTGTCCCTGTGCCGGCCCCGTGCCAAGCTCCGGCACAGGGCTCAGAGCCAGCCCTGCCCGGCTCGCTGCGGCTCGGCGCGAGGGCAGGCTCGTGCCAGGGCTGGCAGGAGAAGACAGGCAAGGCAACGCTGCCCGGAGGGGGAGGCTGGAGCTGGAAGGGCTTCTTCTGACGGCGATCCTGCTTAGTTGTGAAGTCAAACCACACCCTGGGGGACAAGTTACGTATGTGCAAACAACTGCTTTGGGATCATTAGACATTATTATGCCATTCACCTCAGCAACCCCAAGGTATAATGCCCTGCTCACAAGGGTAACTCTGATGCTCCTCTACCTCAAAGCTCTGACTTCAGCCTGTCCAGAAAAGCTTAAGCCCTCAGAGAGCATCCCTCAGGGCCTACAGAACTGGCAGATGTTTGCAGCAACACAGAAAAGCTTGTTTCACAGCAAGATCATGTGGTTTTTTTTGTTGTTAAGCTGGAACAAGCTGCTCAGGACCTTGAAAACCAAAGTCTCTTTACGTGAGAGTTGCCTCCTTCCTGGCCAAAGTGTCCCAGACCTGTGATGCTCTGCTCAGCAGCCTCAACACCACCAGACCTTCTGGGCCAGCCGTCAGTGAAAGTTAAACATCTGGACAACTGTTTCAATTATTGGTAAAGAACAACCTCAGTTGCACACTGGCAACTCCTTACAGATGAACTACATTCACCCTGACATATGGATGTTTCATCCATGATATTGGGAAAGGGAGAGAGAAAACAGTTCTGTAACTTCCTTAAAAATAATCCAGCTTTTTCTCATTATGTGCAAACTGGGGAGTGCAGAATATCTGCATTATTGACTACAGAGAAACAGCTGTATTATCTCTAAACTTTGAGCAAGCTGTGTTGTAGCACTCAATGACCATTTTCTTTACAGTCCACAAGCTCTTCTCACTTAATACATGCATCTTGTCTAAGGAGGCTGAGTGCTATGGGAAGTAAAGGAGAAGATGGAATAAAAAGTGGTCAGAAGGAAGTTAGGAAAACTATAAAGTAACAAATTTCCAAAACCTTATATTTATTTACAGATTTCTAGCAATTTCAGGTCTGCAGGGTACAGAAAACATGCTTATCAGCCTGCAAAAGTGTAACAATTAAGTGATTAAAAAGCAAGCTTACAACAGGAAATAATGGCAAACCCAGTAACCAAGCAAGAAAAATCAGCATTTTGCCCAAAACTTAGCAGATATTTAGCCAATAAAATGGCCAAGGAAAACAAGCTATGGTTAGGAATGTCCATAGTCTTCCCAGCGCTGGTTTAAGCATAGCTTATGGGTAAGACTGGACTTGCTTGGATCCACTTGGCAGGAAAGCTAAGCTTTTTTCGTCCCACATCTGTCTATACAGATGTCCTGTCTTCTTTTTTTAAACATGTCTGACATCTAACTTAGTGCCTACTAAGTGTTCGTAATTAGATATCATTTCCTTCATTGGGGGGGTGGGGTGGTGGAGACAAGACAAGACATATCAAACATGGTTTGCTCACACCACAAAGAGCACAGAGATCTTCATGAGAAGATACAAATAGAAAACCAGTTCCCTCCCAGTGAGGTCTCCCACAAGGCCACCTCTACGCCAGCCAGCGGAACGCTGCCGAAGCTGGAGGTAAAGCTTAGGGAGGGAACCCCGTACCGGCCGTGGGCACTGGGGTGCTGTAGGTCCTGGAGCACTCAGTGGGCATTCTCCAGCTCCAGAAATGTGATAGCACCTACAAAACGTTGTAATAAGCAAATATGGGAAGTGATTTTGTAAAGGACAAGAGATTGGTTGTATGGCATGACTGAAGAAAAGATGGTCTGCTTTTTTCTGCTGCATAGGCTAGGAGGGTGACTCGCCAAAATATCTCAGTACAAACACTTTGAATATTTCTCTTCAGTTTTGACCTTTTCCTTTTAACTTTTTTCCAGTCTAAGTTAATGAGAGTTTCAAACAAAAAGTTACTCCCAGCTTAACAGGTCGTTGTAAAAAAGGCCTTCTCCTAAGCGCATAAATTGGAAGACTTGAAAGAAACACTCTTTTTATGAGTAGTTTTATAAATGAATACTTTCCAATAGAAAGAGGTCTTCAAAACTTCCCAGACACTGCCATACACAACATATCTTAATTACTTCAGTAATTAGAACTATAATGACTCCTATCACATGTCCAAACACTGGTAACTGCATGCTGCGCTCTGTGCTCTCCCGACAGCACCAAGACCTGACAGCATCTTTCTTCCCTGCCCGTCCCAAGCAGCTGAGCGCATCTCAAATACCCAAACTTCCTTCCCAGCCTGCGGGAGGTGGAAACCCCTCATGCAGAAGCAAAGCCTTGCTGAACCTATCCAGACCAGGTATAAATAGGCCACTATTACTTTGAAATGAATATAAAAACAGCAAGATTGTGCTGCTTGTTCTCTAACGAGGTTGGAGCAGATCAAGGGCACCTCTCCCTGCCCAGGCAATGGGGATTCCTTCTGTTTCAGGTACCTTTAATAATGTTATTTACACAACATTCTCAGCAAAAGCATCTAGCAAGAGGCTCAAATTTAAGGACACCACGTAAGTTAAAGGAAGCAAAACTTACGGAAGAGATTTGAATATATTTAGAGGAATGCACAGAACTTTATAGAAACACACCTCATGCTCCAGGATGTTAGCATAGCCCTACATAAAACACGACTGAAAACAAATGCTGCTGCTCTCCTTTTCCAGCTGTATCTGCGTTATTGGTATCAATGACAGTAACATGACATTGGAACAGCAACCTGTTGAAACACCTGGATACGCAGCTCTGTGCCTACTCCACCCCATGCTGCAACTGTTCTAGCTTTGCTTTCACGTATGCTGGCTCTTCAGGACCAAGCAGAGAGTCTTCCCTGGCAGTCCTAATGGCACAGTTGTTTGCTAGATGATGACACCTCATCTATCAGGCTGCTGGCTTTCAAGAGAGTCCTAAAGGTAACATCACAGTTTTAGTAAATGTTCTGTTTAAATCCAACTATAGGTGTATTACTGTCCAGCAAGGGCACGAGGACAGAGGAGTCACCATGTGGAGACACCAGCCTTGCTCCAGAGAGCAAACACTCTCAATGGAAGAGACTGATGCAGTAAATAGGGCAACAGTTCAAGCAGCCTCTTGGTTCAGCATAAAATGCAAATATTGCAATACATCATCAAGTGTCACACTAGCTTAGATCTGTGGCTCGCTGCTACTTCTTTGGATGTTTATGCAGCTAAACAGCACTGCAAAGTAGAGGCCACCACATCACTGACCTCTATTAGGTGCACCAAGTGCCTATACCTTATGTTGCTTCCTCTTCTAATTATCTCTAGACAATTCTATGACCCAAAGGCTATCATTTATTATCAGACTTTTTTTAACAGACTAAAGCTATTAGATAAAATTAATCTTACAGTTGATGACCCTGAAAAGCAGGTTGCTTTACAAACCACACCATACATCTCCCCCATCATCCAGTAAAGATGGCAAGATCCTCCTGGATGCAGAGCCCTCATGTGAAAATGAAGCTGCAAATGCCTGTATTGCTGCAGACAGTTGTAAGAGCTGTGACATATCAAGTGGGAAATGTTGAAGGGTTACTTTAGGATAACCCCAACTCTCAGCATTTACATGAGACTGAGGGTAATCCCCTGGGATTTCACACCGGGGAATCAGGCTGGTCATTCCCTGGGCTGCCCCCAGTAACCAGTGCTGGGAGCACAGCGGAGTTTGGTAGCATCAGACTGGATTCTCTCAGGACCCTCAGAGTCCCCGGAGGGTTTGGGTTTCCCATTTAACAGCAGCCCAGACAGGCCAGGGGCAGCTCTCCCCCCCTCCCCGAGTCCTTCACTGGGGCTCCAGTGACCGGGGTTGGGGTGCCTGTACCCACTCCCACGCAGCAGCCTGCCGGGGCCCTGCAAACGCTGCTGCTCTTTGCAAGGGGTAAAGGACAGGACCTGCAGGTCACCGGGAAAGCAAACACCCCGGACATGATGGCTGCTGCGTCACCCGGCCCTTGACAGCAGGGCTGAGCCCATCTCCCCGTGCCCGCTCCCGGGCCCCTCGCCCTGGCACCCACCACAGGCTGCCCGGAGCAGAGCCGGGAGCGAGCCCCCCGCATCAGCTCTGAGGCCCTTTCATCCCCAAACAGCGACAGAGGAAGAGATGAGGGATGCAGACAGAGGAATGGTACAACGGCAGAGGCATCATCGACAGGAGATTTTACAGCCTGGCAGAGAAATCACAAGTTTTGCTGTCTATTGCCCCAGAACGCCGCGTCCCGCTGTCACAAGGGAAATGACAACAACCACCAGCAGCCATTGCTGCAGTCTCGGAAGAACGATCCGACAGCCACAGCATCAGCAATGGCTCAAGCGCTCGTTAGCAGAGCACAACTCAAAGCCCAAACCCAGGAGGGGCTCCTTGGTGGGACAAGACACAGGAGGAGAATGCTCATGGAGGGTGGAAACAGCCCGACTTCTGCAGGCACAGCACCACTCTCAGGATGCAAAGCACTTCCCATCAGGAGCAGCCTCTCTTCTCCAGATTTGCAGTTTTTCATGCTGTTGCAATATAAACAGTAACGACTGTGGGTAAATGTTAGCTTTCAATGACAACCACTGTACATATAGATTTCATACAGTTTACTTTTCGTGTTTTGGTTAAAAGGTCAGAGTAGTGCTCAAATATTTGGAAGAGGCATGAAATTTATAGCACCTAAGAAATTACAGGACATAGTAAACACACATGCACCCCGTTTATACGTCTATACATGTAAAGAGGAATAGCACAGCTCTGGCAGTTAACGTGTTGCTGCTGGGAGGCAGGATGCAGGAGGTGAGCTGGTGTGCACGGCCTCACCCCTCCCTGCTCCTTCATTCTAGGGCTATCACATATTTCTGTTTACATTGTCCTTATTTAATGAAACGCCGCTTTTCATACACATGTACTATTTAGCTGACACTCACAGCTCTCCCTCTGAATCGAGGAAAATTTCCTTCCTGCAGCCCCTTCCCCAGACGCCCGCCTTTCGGCAGTGACGCGGGATTCACCCAGCTGTGGGAGCAGCAAGCCAAGTGCCCAAAGCCCTCCCTGCCTCGGCCCCAGGGTGCCAAGGAGGGGCACCTTGCTGTCCCCAAGCTCAGGGGGACACGGGCAGCAGCGGGGCTGTGCTATGGACCCCAAGGCTGGGTCCCACTGCGGAGGGGTGCAGGCAGCTCCCCGCACCCCCCAGAACCTCCCTCCAGAGCTCTGCTCCCAGCAGGGAAGCCCGATCCCCCGTTACTCCACACACTTTGCTGTCAGCAGGAAGGGCTCTGGTTCTCCTGCCTCTCACATACACCAGCAGCTCCCCACTGGCTCCAGGGAACATGGAATCCCCAAGAACGGGCAGATGTGAAACCCAGGGACATCCCTCCCAGGAGCCCAGAGGTTTCGCTGCCATCCATGGGAGGGGGCTACCCCCAGCTGTAAGGTCACTGCCAAGCCAGCACCTACAGGGACGAGGGGCAAAGCAGATCAAACAGCCCTCTCCAAGCACAGCAAACCATCAGGGGCCCAACCCCAGCACACGCCTGAGCACGGGAAGGGGCTGAGCTGTGTCCTGCAGCGGGGAGCTGCCACTCTCAGCCATGGGGACCAGCACCAACCCTGGGATTTCCACCTGGGTTGCTGCAGTCGGCTGGGATAAGGATGGAAACCCCACTCTTCAGCGTGAATTTGCTGGTTTGGCACATGCTGTAAGCGAATGCCCTCCCTGCAGCCCCTCTTCCTAGCAAGGGCCTGGCCGCTCGGTCTGGCCGGCGCAGCAGAAGGGAGCCGACCTGCCTGGCCTAGCTAGCACCATCTCGAGCAACGCCACGGAAGGTTAATTATGATTAATCAAAGGATTGCAGCTGCAGCTTGGATTTTGACATAATAAAACTCTTTTTCCAATCGTTCCAAGAATGACTTCACCGTTCTCCGCGATTCAGACGTTGGATCCCAAGCAGCACCCAGCGGCAGGACCAGCCGGCTCTTTCTGATAAAGCAGAGCCTTAAGATTTTGCAATGTAAACCAGCTCTGTTTAGTGAGTCCATTACAGCAAGAATGTGTTTATCATTACGAGAAAACGAGCCCCTCAGTATCAAGAATTGTCATTCCCTACACAGAACTAGTGGAAAAACCAGCAAAGTAAGAGCACCCAAGCTGGGTTACGAGGGCCGGAGAAGGCAGGCAGCTCCAGACAAACCCAGCACATGCAGAACAGTGCAACGGGATGAAGATCAGCTGTAGAGTCACTTGCTCGTAATGCCAATATATGATTGTCAGGATTAGAGGAATAATTGTTACTATTCGCTCATACAACAGCCAGCCCAGAAGCTGTATCCACCCCGGTATCTGCGGATAAAACCATAAACCGGCTACTGCCGCTGCCCTGGTGGCTACCACGAAGTACAACTGGTCGGGTTTTGCTCACAAAGATTTTTAAGTTACCTCAAAGATGAGGCTCCAATTTCTTTTCCCTCAAAGGGGTTTTTAGGACTACACATTCAAAAGCTGAGCAGGAACTCCCAACAGAGTTGGTTTCTCTCCTTCACGCTCCAGCATGGCAGCTGCCACCACGGCCGAGCTGCTGCAGACACCGGTGCCTTGGGCTGTCACTTGGCAGCCTCTGCAAGCAGTTCTGCAGCACCTGACTCGTTCTAGGCTGTAAGCTACAGAGCAGGAAAACTGCAAGATAAACTTCAGGGTTCTTTGCATAGAAAGTGTTCAAAAACCCCTCAGAACTGACATAAAAGGTGGTCATTTTGATGTACATCATCCCTTTTTCCTTGGTTTCCTTTTAGAATTTAGTTGCCATAACAACACGCAGTATTTTACTGTATTGTACATACTGAAATGAGCTTGTTCCTCTTTCCAGTGCACAGCAGAGCCCTGGCTCCCACCCGTGCCCCAAGGGGAGGAACGCTTGCCCTGCTCCAGGGCGCTGCCAGGAGCCCACAGCACCAGCACAGAGCCTGCGTGTGCCGCACACAGCCAGCGAGACCAGACCCCCGAGCTGGGACCACAGCAGCAGTAACCTGGGCACACACAGCTTTAGGCACACACAGGGGTAAAAAGTGGCCAGAGAAGCAGATACTGCTTCCACAGTACCGACTCTCAGCAACTACTGCACAGCCCCCAAGGAGCCCCTCTCTCCCACCCTTACACCCCCGACCCCAGGCAGCCCCAGAGGAGCCCTTACCTGCACCCACTCCACAAGCAAAGCGACTCCCAGAAGAGGGGCAAACCCTGGGCTGGCTGCTCAAATACCCAGTGCTGCGTGGATGGGTCACACCTGAGCTGGGCAGGCAGCTGGACCAGTGATCCTGGCAGGTCCCCTCCCCCTAAATAGTCCGGTCTGTTAAGTAGTCTGGTCTATGGTGTTCAGCTGCATGGATGGATCACACCTGAGCTGGGCAGGCAGCAGGACCGGTGATCCTGGTGGGTCCCTTCCCTCTGATATAGTCTGGTCTATGAAGTAGTCTGGTCTATGGTGTTCAGCTGTGTGGATGGGTCACACCTGAGCTGAGTGGGCAGCTGGACCGGTGATCCTGGCAGGTCCCTTCCCTCTGATATAGCCCGGTCTATTCCGCTCAGCTGCGTGGATGGGGCATGCCTGCAGTCCTCCTGCCCCATTTAAACCACCACCCTGCCCAGGCTGCAGACCCCCCAGACTGGCAGTGAGCAGGGTGCTCTGGGCTGCCCCAGGGCAGGGTGCTGCTGCATCTGCCGGGGGTCTCTGGCCGTGGTTAATGGGCTGAGCTGCAGCCGGGCGGCCCTGGAGCAGGCAGCAATGGGTCTTCATGCTGCTGTCCTGCCTCGACTCTCAGGGCCTCATCCTCCCCATGTGCCTGCTCTGATTGCACCTAACCTTTTGAATATATGTATTTTTGCTAGTAAATAGTGTTGCTGTAGCCACAGTGACCTGGGACTGTAAGCAAGGGAGGAGGAGGAGGAGCAAGGGTGCCTCTTGTGCTGGTGCCGACTGTGCAGCGCTGGGGACCGAGGGGCTCGTTGGGCTTGGCCCCCCAGCCAGAGGGCTCGGGAGGTGCAGGGGATGGGGAACACGCAGGAGGGGGGGGAGCAGAGCTGGAACCCCCTCGCTGCCTGCTTTACTCCTGCTCCAGTGAAGGCAGGAGGGCTTCAAAGGGGTCTGCTGCTGCCAGACTCCGGCCGTCCCACGGCCCTCTGCAGCAGCCAGAACCTCCTCAGATCAATTGTGTACATAAACTGTTTGCTGTTTCAAAACATGTTTTATCTGAAACGCGTTTCTTCAGCTTAAATGGTACTTCTCTTCCCCAGAGCTGCCTGGTTCACCAGGTAACGGAGAGCAGGGAGCGGTGGATGCTGAACCCATTTCAGACAGCTGAATGATTGCTAAATACAGTTTTTAAATGTTTTCAAACATTTACTCTCTTCTGTATGCCTTTCTGCAACAAAACCCACAGTAATCTTTTCAAATGACACAAACCCGAGGCCGTGGCAGGAGGTTAATGCTCCTGGATGCTCCGGCCGTTTCACGTCAGTGCAGAAAAGCTCTGGCAGCAAGCCGGGCTCCCTGACCCGGTCCGGGGAGACGGATGCGCTCCGAGACAGCGTGGCTGGAGAGAGCGCATTCCACGGGCAAGCAGCTGAGGGACTTTAATTAAAAGCAGTCCAAAAAGTGTAAAGTATAGCAAACACTGATCTTCTCCAAAATTATTTGCTCTGCTTGAAAGCTAATGTTCCGCTTTAGGTCTGTTTTTATATGTCTCTTGGACTTGAACTACGGCACATTATTTATGGCCAGAGGCAATGAAGAAGTGTTATTCCTTTACAAAGAAGATGGAGAAATTCAGTTAAAAATAGATTATAAGACTGTGTTGTCAGGCACAGGCATTTTCCTGCCTCTGCTGGATTTCTGTTTTCCATAGACCGAGGAGGAATTTGCTCACAGAACATGTGGACTTTTTCTATTACTCAGCACAATTAAGCGTAACTGGTTGAATGAGCGCAGTGACTGTGGAGGTCACCAGAACAGCCAGTAACTTTTCCCTGCTAAGTGAAGTGGCAGTTGGCCAAAAAATCGCTATCTTCCTCCACCTCCCCCCTTTTTTTTTTCAGTATTGTTACACCAAATTTTTAGCTTCTGTTGGAAAGGACGAGGAGAAGCTGCGTGCACGTAACAGCCGAAACACCCGCACGCGCTGCAGGACTGCGCTCCCAGCACGAGACTAAATTTATTGTGAGATCTCAAATCAGACCCAAGCGATCCATCGAGTTCTTGTAGGACCTGGTGCTGCCCGGAGAAGCTGCTGAGCTTTATTCGACAGGAAAGGAGCACAGCAGCAGCCAATGCCCACCACGCAGGACGGAGTTTTCTTCACAAGCGCAAGCCATGCAGCAAAAGGAAACTTTTGGCAATTCACAGATCAAAGTGAGCACTTCTTTCCTCATGCTCCGACATACTAGAAAGTGTTCTTCAAACAGCATCACCACTCCGGACACCTATTTGCTGGGCCACAACGTCGTCCAACACTGCTGCAGAGAACGCTCTGGCTTGTTGCCCCCCCACTTCTTGTCCCCTCCGGCAGTGTTCGTGACCCTGCCACAAGTCTAAGATCAGGGAACGGATTAAGCTGAAAATTAACCTCTTCAAGTTAAAAGAGAGCCAGTCCTTCGCTGGAGCAGTCGCTTGGTGCAGCTCCCTCAGCCCCAGCCCCGCGCACCCACCCAGCGCCGGCACTGCCCAGGAGAAGGCGTCCCCCACCCAGCAGACAGCAGAGCCGCTGTGCAGAGCTCGCCATCTAGCGGCAGGCGGCCATGGGCGCTCGTGCCTCCTCTCACTCCGGTTTTGTTGACAGCGGATGCTGACTGAGTCTAAATATTGCTGGAAGGCGGCTCTGAAATTGCCTCACCGCTCCTGCCGCTGCCCGTGACCGTGCCCCTGCCACCAACAGCTTTGCAGGTCCAAGTACGCTTGCTCTGCTTTCTTCCTTTATTAATCCTGTTTTTTTAAATTTTCAGGATATTTTGGCTAAAAAGTAAGGCCAAAGAGTGACTTTAGGAAGAAGGTTCATTATTGCTGCTGCTTCTCCTGCGCGAAATACAGGTCGGAGGTCAGGGATGCTCTGACCGCGCTCACGCTTTGCAGCAGGAGCTTCGGGGAAAGCCCAGCGGCCTCGCCAAACCCTGACACTCGTGGCCAGCGAGCAGGAACGCGCAGGACGCTGCCGCTTCAAGCAGCCAGCTTGCAGGCAGCAGCAGCACCGGGTCAAGGCTTTGCTGCCCAATTTTCAGTTTGCTACGGCGCGAGAGGATCCCGCTCCCCCTCGACTGCCGGGTATGGCGGAAGATGCGAGGAAAGCCGGACGCGTGCCCTACACCAGCCAGCCGCCTGCACGCCTCCTCCCGCCTCAAGAAGGATGAGGATTCACCCTGCAGGGTCTCGCGTGGGTGTCCGAGTCACCCTGGCTTGCCTTCACGGTCAAAGCGTGTGACTCGTCTGGCTGACCGTGACTTTCAGATAAGAGAAGTGCCTTATAGGGCCTACTCATTTCCATTGCCTGTAAAACCTCGGATGATTTACTCGTGTACCTGCATCACAGACATCTGTCTCATCAGATGAATCCCACAGCAGATGAGCTGAAATAAAGGCTGAAAACAGTATTGAGAACCACAGCAGTATAAATACAGCAGTTAAAAATAGTCTATCGGTTCAGAGAACGGTGCAGAGAAGTCACTGATAATGGTATAAATTAATGAACAAAAGGTAAAGCTACACTTTTGTTCTGGGTTTGTTTTCCCAGCAGAACGGGGGACCCAGACTGTGGTTCTGCCTTGCCTGCTCAGGGACCTCCAGACAAATCGTTCCCCTTCTCCACGTCTCAGTTTCTCCCTCTGTGATATAGAAATGATCATAATTCACCAACATCTTTGTAAACTGGATTGGCTGAGTCTGGTAAACTGGGAAAAGGCATTTTTTAGTAGAAGAAAACTGGAGCAGCATTATAACCCATGAAGCGCTGTTGGCTTGCTAAGCTCCATCGGGGGTTGCATTCGTGGGTTACCCCGGTGCTGGAAAGCCAGCGCTCTCACCCAGACGTCTCGTCTGAGGGTTTGCCACCTTGCCGAGCCGCAGGCTGTAAGTGAAAGCAGCTTGATGGTAACAGAACAAAGCTGGGTGAAGACACCAGCGTTGCGCGAGCCGCCCGCTCCGAGCCACGAGTTGCGTTGGTCCTGGTTCACGAGGGGCTGGGGCGGGGGAGCTGGACGTGCTGTGAGCCATGGGCAGCCCGGCCGGGCTGCGAGCGGCTCCGGCACCCAGCGACAGGGTGGGGGTGACGGCTGAGAGAAAACCTGCAGTGAGGACTCTTGGCAGTGGAGCGGAGCGGACTGAGATGCTGTATAAGCACAGGCCAAGGCTGTTTACACTGCCAGAGTTTCTTGGAAGAAACTGGTGGCGTTTCTGCACCTAGCAAGCCCATCTCTACCCAGCGCGGTCCATATGGCGTGCTCGTATACCAGTCCTCCAGCTTCTTGCCATGGTTAGTGTATTAATCGAAGGTTATACGAAAAAGAAAACAGGACCCTAGCAACCAGACTAACACAGCCGGGTGGTATCTAAACATCAAGCCCATATACATTAGAGTGAAGCGAGTTGTTTGGGGGATTACACTTCAGGTTTCCATGGAAAAAGCTCCCATAGAACGTACTTGCTGCCGAATTACTGTGTAAACTGAAGAGAGGTTTCAGAGCTCCAGCTTGATGTTTTTAATGAGTGTTATCTAGCTGCTGCCAGCACTCTACAATTTCAAAATTTAGCTTAGCTGTATTTTCTCCGGGGTCTAGAATTCTGCCTGCATTTGCTTTGAAAATAATGAAGGAACAAGAAACAGCCTCTGCGGTTGTTCAGTCATCTGCTTGGCAATCCAGAGTGAAAACAAGCAAACAAACGTGGTGGAGGCAGAAGCAGGGAGGGACCTGAATGTGAGCGCTTCAGAGCTACTTACAGCACGAAAACGTTCACACCACCTCAAAAATGCTGCAGACACAAAGAGCCTGCAGACTCACTGACAGAGACAAAATAACCAGCAGGAAACAGGAGCAAAAACCCTACAAACCAGTGAAACCAGTTACCTACGGACGGCGGCAGAGAGGCAAGAACTGTTGTTGTATTTCTCCAGTGTGTATTTAAGATGCTTTCCAGTGCCGTGGTTCAAGGGGGATTCATCACAAGGGAGGGCAGAGACCGTCGCTGGTCAGGGGTGCGCTGCCTGCTTGCAGCGGTGCGGGAAAGGCCATCGGCAAGTTCAGAAGCGGCCTGGGTTGTGCACGGAAAGGAAGAGTTCTGCATCCGCAAGGAAAGTGGCCACATGATTTTAAAGACTTCTTTTTTTCCCTTACCTCCAGTATTTGAAGTCCATTGGGATCCCCAGTATATCAAACTCTGCTAAGTTTTAACTGGTGGCATGCTCCAGGTCAGTAAAACGAGTTTTCTCACCCAGAGGTGGACTCCTGGCTAGGGATCGGGTGTTGCGCAGCAGAATCACCGTGCTATTGAAAAACAACATTTTTCATATCAACTTGACACGTATTTCTGGCTGTGAGTGGCAAGTACTGTACAGTATTGCTGGGACGTGTTTTAATGACAAAATAAGGAAGTTTAATCGCTTTTAAAAACATGATCTGAAATAATCCAGTTTGAATATTTTCATGCTTTGAAGAGATTATGAATACTTACTACATTCATATACAATTCTTGATGGGGAGAAATTATTTTAATAGCATTCATTATTTGAGAATATGAAAGAAGGGATATTTGGTATGATTACTTAATGGTTCCAAAAGTTAGGCTGATAGTGGGTTTTCCTGCTTCTGTGACTCAATTAGAAATAATAATATCCGCAGCTCCCTGCCAGCCCTCCCTCCTCTCCCCTCGCCGCCCAGCAGCGCATCGCCCCAGCGAGAGCTCCGCGCTCCTGCCGACAGCCGCTGCTGCTCCGTGCCGGGCAGGACGGCTCAGCCCGACCCGAGACGGACTTGGCCGGGAGGTCAGAGGGCGAGCGTGCTGCCTGCCCTGGGCACGGCCGCGCTGCGTCCAGGGCACGGCCGCGCTGCGCTGGCAGATGTGGCTGCAGCTGCGCGGCCGCAGCGCCGGGCTGCAGGGGTGCAAACCTCCGGTTCGCTTGCAGTCGTGGCCTGGGGAGCAGACGGGAGAGGGGGTGGGGAGGGTTTTTGCCCCTCGCGTCCCCACCGGTGCTCCAGGCTGGTCTGTCCGGCAGCCAGCCGGGCTGGGAAGGCCCACCACTGCGCTCCCAGTTCGGACTGGAAAGGTGGGGCGATGAGCAGCCAAAGCGCACAATGAAGGGTGGTATTTCAGCACGAGTCACGCCAAGTCAGATTTCATGGATCACTGACAGTTTAAAAGCTTTTAACTTTGCCTGTTCAGCTTGCTTCAATTTTGTCCTCCTGCTTCTTATCTGTAATCTGCAGTAGATAATCTGCTCTCAATCCCAGTTTGATCTGATGGCAAATCAACATTCTGTTCCCCTGCTTAGCTTGGGTTTCTTTTGGATTTCCCCCAGCTAGCGAGGCTTTGGGGGAGCACGCAGGAAGGGCCGTGCCGGGGCTCGGGGACCAGCTGCAGAGCGGGCTCTGCTCCGCGGATTCACCTCTGCTCCAGGCCGAGTCTCTCGCGATAAAACGCCTGGGCTGCCCCACAAAGCAAGGACAGCTGGCTCAACATGCCACATCTAGATCTG
>Ga0065711_1027576_pt1 | contig 47923 bp, 30 predicted proteins | sample Hoacrofraction12_FD_59098 | JGI IMG/M metagenome (GOLD analysis project Ga0065711, IMG submission 59098) | Hoatzin crop microbial communities from Cojedes, Venezuela - Epithelial fraction 12 v2 (version 2) | ecosystem: Host-associated > Birds > Digestive system > Esophagus > Crop | place... | reverse complement strand
GGGTGGGTGGGTGGGTAGGGGCACATAGCTGCTGGCCAGGAGGAGTACTCGGGCGTTTACTTCTCTGTCATGAGCCAACTGGGGTAGGAAAATGCTCTTTGACAGATCCGTTGATGTGCTGCTCCACTGGTGGCTCCTAGACGTAGATTCAGACACCTGCTTTGCTCCTCACCCCCTGCCCAAACCACCAGTCCTTTGGAAACGTAGGACTCATTCCTCTGGTCAATGCTGAGCGAGCTCTTTTGTCCTTCTGCACAACTGCACAGGATCAAACCAGAAAGGACAAGAGTTTTCCATCTCCTGCAAAGCCCTTGGAAGCCCTTGTGAGCTTTTGCTGTGCTCGCTCACCGCCAGACCCTGCAGGAGCTCTGTTTGCTCTTCCTGTGGCTGCAATTACCAGCGCTCCCCTTGGCAGCTCTCCCGCCCTGGTACATTCCTTTTTGTTATGCTAATATACTTCTAACTAGCTCCAGCTTCTAAGACTGTAATACACCCATTTTGATTCTCTAATCTTCTTCTCTCCGTGCATTAGGGCAGAGAGCAGTTTGCCAAGGGCCTGGCAGAACATGTTTAGCTGACTGATTCTAGTTGTTCCTATTAGATCTTGGCATGCTTCTGACATTTGTCACTTCCACACAAATCACACTCCTAATCCTGGGGTTTAGCAAAGTTTGGATGGATTTGGATTCTACTACATCTTTTTTAGGGGAGATGATAATGCTCTCTGATGAAAGATCTCTGGATGGAAAGCCTCTGTGCTAAGTACAAGCATGAGAAGAACATCCTTTCGGTCCAACATTCTCTCTTTTTTTAGTTTAACAACGGATGCCCGTGTTGAGATGGCACTGTGAGTGCATTGAGGTTCTGGACTTGTACTCAGTACCTTGGGGGTGAAGATGTGATTTATGGTTGTCGTAGAGGCATGTACAAACATGGACATAACTTAGATCCTTCATTCCACAATGTGGCCCTCACAGAGCTGATCACTCAAATTAAATTCCCAGGGAGCTCTGCTTCCTGGTGGAAACCCTTTGAAGTGTTCGAGCCTCATGGGACTGTCTGTCCTCAGGAAAAAACATGAGTATTTTCTTAGGTCTTGAACATACAATATGACTAAAAATGTTTCAACGTGATTTTATACCTATATTCCTCTTTCTTTGCAAAGATGGATGGCCTCTGGAGTGCCAGTCTTTAGCATTCGTATCACTGTACCTTTTCACTACTGCTTTTTTTTGTTGTTGTTGTTTCCACTGATGCAGGACGAGCACTTGGATATATGGCATTATGTCTAAAGGTCACATAACAATCAGTTCACTGTATCAAGTTTGGACTGCAATATCACGTGAGGGATATTATGCCGTTTTACATATAAGCAAAGCGCATATCCTACCATAAACACCTACAAAAAAGTGGGGGGAAATGTAGCCCAGCATGCAAGACAGCCAGAAAATTGTAGTGTGAAACACAACAAAGGCAGTTCCACCAACAAACACAGAAGGGTTGGGCTAGTGTTCAGATAAAAATGTTTTTAAATTCTTCTTCTAAAGTAAAGCCCTCACCTTTCCTTACAAACTTCACCTTCCATTGCGATTGCTGATGAGGCTGTGGTTTGAACCTCACTAAGAATCCACTGCCATTTGGGGATGGGGAAGTTGGAAGGGGAAGATTCCCATGGGGTGTCTAACTTTGAAGGCATGGACATCAGTGAAAATTCACATGCAATTGTTTTTTGTGTGTCAGAAGTTGAGGGTAAGGTCTGTGGTGGCTGGTGTAAACAGCTGCACACCAATGCATCACATGTGAGCACATGGGAAGTAGATGGGATGTTTTTTAGTAGCATGAGCAGAGATGAAATGGCACAGCTGGAGTGGGATTTCTTCTGGAAGACAGACTGCTGCTGCCTCTGCACAGATTGGTAGGCTCTCGCTGGGGTTTAGTCTGTTTGTTTAACCTCTCCGACAGTAAGTATGACTTGGAAAACCTTCAAGTTCTGTGATAACACAAGCTTTGACTGGGTACAAAATGGGACACCTTTCAAATGTGTTCGGGTGGAGCGGATAACTGGCCAAAGCCAAAGAGCCCTTCCACAAAGCGAGTCTTTCCAGCCGCCTCTCAAGATGTGAGCACCAATGTTGAGCTTATCCTGTTCTCAGACGGGCATGATATTTCTCGCCTGTAGGAAATCCTTCCTTTATCTCTGTCTAAAAGGAGAATGGGGGCACTGATGCTCTCTGAAATCTGAAGCAAGAAGCCTTTTTCCCTGCCTTCCCTACTTCTGTGTTGCTCCCCAGTAAAATCTCATGTGGATTACCTTTAGTGTGCTTAATGGCTTAACAAGAAACTATTATTGCAAGGAAATTAGATGTGTTTAGTGTTTGGAAATTTGCTTTGTTGTTGGTGGTGGTGGTGTGTTGGTCCTAACTTGCCTTAGAAAAGGAAGATTTTCCCTGCTCCTGCTTCAACATCATGGAGGTTTTCTCACTCCCAACTGCTACAGTGCTTCATGCAGCCAGGGAAGAAAAACATCTGCCTCACAGACTACTGGCAGGACAAGGCTTTCTGGCTAGGCATCCTGCCCCCATTATTTATATTTTAACAGCACAGCAATTAAAAAAAAAAAAAAATGCACAAAAAGGAGCCAGCGAAAATGGCTGTAAAATGATGCCAATACGTGATCAGAGATCAGGGAGTGTTTGTGCCCCCAGCCTCAGTAACCCACTAAGTATTAGTGTAACAAGTTAGGTTTTGAGAGAGACTCCTTTGAGCAGTGGAGAAACTTTTGCCGTAGTCCCACTATACCACGCAAATCAGGTTTCCAAAACTGATGTGCCCTGGTAGGCACTGCTGGGCACTCAGTTTTCCAGCACTGCTTCCCACCCTCACAGGAAAGAAGCTGGGGCAATGCGCAAGGCACTGAGACCCCTGCCTCTCTCTGCCCTGTCCCATGGCCCGTCGAAGCCCCATTTTGTTTTACTGACAATGAAAATGAAATGACATGAATGACAATGAAAATCATTCACCTGATTTGTGCATGTAATCAATTACTTCACTTGGCAAGAACGAGGTGTATCTGTGTACGTGGTGGCTATAATCACCACGATAACTGGCATACGGATTGCAGTTGATTTTCAGCTGTGGTTATGTCATGCCTTGTACTGGTTGTTTTTATAGACAATGTAGAAGTCAGGCTACACTTCAGATGGGGTTTAGGTTTGTAGCAGTCCTCTCTTTTCGAACAGAAAAGCATTGGCAACCCCCAAATTTTAGATGGTGATAATTTCAGTGGGGAGGGTAATCCAGCTCAGAATATTCCAAAAAACTAACAGCAACAAGGAAATGCAAACCATGCTTTTATCTGATCTTCCGAGGAGCCTGACCTCTGCTTAGCCTGATGCAAAGCAGCCCTGATGAACGCATTGCCTCGGTAGTGCTGGCTGAGCTATTTCCAGCACAAGTCAGAGGTGATTAGAACAGTAAAAAGCCCTCTCCTGTAATTTTATTTTAATGATTCTGTGGGGGTCACCAGCAAAACTTTAGTCCAAGCAGTAATGGAATATATGTTCATTTTATTTTTCTGTCATTCAAATACTGTAGTATAAGAAAAACACACAGTCATAATCACATAAAATTCTGCGTATTAGCTACTTTTCTTTTACAATAAAGCATCTCTGCAAGAAAGACAGAAATGGAGAACGTGGCATAAGCCCTGATGACCTCATAAGCCATGATAGCTAAGGAATACACTTAATTCCTTTCTGTGATAAATCTGGAATTCATCTTCCATTTATGTCGTCTTTTTAACAACAGCAGCATGGTTACTGCTTCGGGGCCATGAAATGCTCATCATATGGATGGTAAATTTGTTGTTGCTCCTGCATTTAATTTGGTGAGTAGCCAAACTTCACTTTCTATTTCTCCCTTCCTAGCACCCTGCCCTGCACCTTGAATGCCCATACAGGGCAGCTAAGCCCCGTGTCTTGCCTGGCAGCAGCTGGCACCTGCATTTTGGACAAGCTCTAACCACAAACTGCATGTCCCCATGGCACTGGGGAGGTTGAGGACTTGGCAGCTTTCCATGCTTGAAGGCCCCCATTTTCTGCAGGGGTGGGAAGCAATGCTGCTTCCCCAGTGCAGGAGGAAAGCCCTCCTGTGTCTCCTCCAGGCCCTGGCTGCAAAGGAGACGAGGGGATGCTGTGGCAGAGTTTGCAGCGAGCCCACCAAGCCCAGGTGCATGGCAGTGTTCCCAGTCGGCATGACTTGCCCAGCGTTCCTCCCAGCCACTGCGCTTGCAGGAGGTGTCTGGAAACCACCCAAGCAGCTCGTGTTCCTGCAACCAGGGCCTCCACTGTCTGGGCTTGGCTTTTTGAAGCCTTGCGTTAGTGATACTGTGTCCATAAACCAAGGTGGCAGGCACCAGGAATACAGATTATGCCGCAATTTGCAATCAAAGCCTTGATGTCAAAGTGGGAGAGTGGCATGCCCTTCCTCCCGAGCCTCTGTGCAGTGGGTGGGCTGAGGGAACACACCCTCCTAGGGCACAGGGGCTGGCCAGCTCAGTGCTCCTCTCCGGTGCAGGGCATTGACAGCACAGATGCTGCGTGAGCGCCCAGATCCAAGCACCGGACAGGATTGCATTGCGCCATGCACCATCTAGGTGTAGATTAAGCCCAAATTAGACGACACATGGAGTGGGGACCTACAGAGGAATACAGCTAGAGACACTGATGGGGACCAGAGGGAGTGATGAGGCGGCCCAACCTGTCTGCACGGCTGCAGCATCTGCAGAGTGGGGCTGAAGACATCAGTTTTCTTTTTAGCATTGCAAAGGAAAATTTTAGTGACGGTTTGAAGAGGAATAATGAGCGAACTTGGTGTATACTTCAGGGATGTTCCTGTCAAGATTAAGTGCAGCAGGAGAGAAAGCGTGGGAAGGCTTGTTTGAACCCTTACAAGGCAGGCAATTAAGGCCAGCATTACTGACACCACAGAGGTCAATGCACCTGTATGGAATAGGTAGTGATGGGTCTCAGAGGAAGGATAAAACACTGTCCATCCCACCCCCAGCCACCCTCCCAGGCTGATGAATGCTAGCTATCTTAACCCTTAGAGTTAGTACAAACTTCCTGCTGCCAGTGCCAGCTCTTGCAGAGTATCACAGGGTTCCTTATTAGCCTTCAAAGTGACGTTGAAGAAAGCCTGAGATAATGACGCAGATCAAAAGAGACAGGTTTGTTTAAACAGTATTTTCACAGGCAATATACTATTTCAATGGGTAACAACATCTAACAAACAGGAACCTGCATGAAGGTGCCCGACAAAGCTTAGCTTTTATCCTCTGCAATTGAAATAAATGATTACACAGGCAATATTACAAATCAAGAGGGAACACCCAGGCACACTGGAACTTCAGCGCTGGAGCAAAATTTTGGCATTGCTACAGCCAAATCAGGCACTGACCATGCTGAGGCTGGGATTTTTTGCGAGTCTCTAATGAATAAACAGGACAAATGCAGTTTTCAGCGTTGACTCAGACTGACATGAGTCATTTGAAGATTCCAGTGGCTCCTTTGAAGCACGCTTAGTTGAAGCTCAGACAAATAAAGTGCTGATGTAGCTGATTAATGAAATACAGCCTTAATTTTACTTGTGGGTTGAAATCAATGCAATCATTAACCTGTTTGAAGTGCTTTACTGAGTTAGGAGCTAAGACTTTGTAAGAAGATGCCTGCGGATTGAGCTCTGATAGTATTTTGCATGAACTTGATAAAGCTTGGAAAAGTAGCTTTTCTAGTTGACATAGGTGTCCACAGTCCTGTGGAATAAAAGTAACACTTGGAATAAGTCACTCCAGAGTATTGGGAAGGCATGCTTTAATGTGCTTTCTTTCATCACTGAATGCAGCTGCTTGCGGGGTAAAACCTAGGAAGGTGCTGAAAAGAGTACAGCAACAGCATCCAATAATTCAGAAAAGAAAATAAGGATGGCATACTGCAGGGAACTCTAAGCATCTTCTGAATATAATAGCCATGATACGGATTTTGTTCTGGACACCTTGATTAATATCTCCTACTCTCACGTAAGGTACCATGGGACCTTTTAAAGACCACTTTCTTTTACAGAGCCTCTTAACAGCATAGCTCTTCCTAATCATCTGCTGGAGCAGGATTTCAGTATTGACTGGAAAGAATACTATATACTAAATCACCAAAACTATTTTCTGGAACGACTCACTTTTATTTTGGTGATCTTCTATCCAAGTAATAGCATAGGCCAACATTTTATGACAATGGCCTGATTTCTTTTCTCTGTTCAGTTTTGTTCCTAATAAGCTTGTAGTTTTTCCATCAAAGCAGATTAATTTTCACTCTCAGTTCACTGGCGGAGGCATCCCGTTGCACCACACATAAAACTCTGTGCGTGTCTGTGGGAGAACACATGTGAGGGTGTGCACAGCCCAGCTATTAAGAAATTGGCCTGCTTGCCTGTTTTTTGATTTTTGAGGAAAAATAAGCCATCTTTAATTTGCTCTCAATTTCTCCCTCAAGCTGTTGTGCAAGCTGACATAACAGCTGCCTTTGGTCTAAAGACCCCTGTACCCCTTTTCAATCTCTTTCTGTGGACACCAGCCTGCTTCTTGTGTTGCTGACGCGTCTCCTCGCAACCCTCATGCAGCGAGGAGGCCGTGGGAAGAGGAGGCAGAAGCATGGGGATGCTGCCAGAAACAGAAATCTCCAGCAAAACATGGCCTTGGCACCGGTGGACAGCATCGGTAGCCGTTAGCAATGCAGCTGCCACCTTACAATAGGATACTCCAATAGACTGGATAAGTGAGCCGTAGTTCCTTTGCAAACAGGTCTCCATTTCACTAAATGGTTAGAGTATTAAAGTTGGTGGAAGCCAGCAACAAGGTTGCTCCATACACCATACAGCTGCTATAGGCTGTATGAAACTTCAGATTTTAATTTGGTATCTTTTATTCTCTATTTTGATTGGGAGGAGAAATCTGTTTTCTCCTTTTCCTGATACTTATGTACCTTTTTTCTAATGGATTAACCTCATTCTCCATCTGGAGGCCTGGGATTGCACCATATTTTCTTTGCTTTTACAGCCAGCTGGAAAATCTCCAACCCTGAATAGGGCTGTATGCCTTTGGCTTTGACATTTGGTTTCTAGTCTCCACTAATAATCAGGGTTAATTTCTTTGCTTGTCCCAATGATCTGTGGGCTTTGAATTGCCCTAATTTATAAAATGCTTCTGTCTCTTCAGTGGCCCTTCTGTCCTATGGCTGGCATTCCAGCAGCATCTTGCTCTGTGTTGGGAGTGTGAGAAGTACATCCTAAAATAAGTATCTCTCTGCTTTCTTTTCTCTCCCATGGGGAGGATGAGGGTGTGCTGAATGTATGCACACTGGTTACCTGGTTTTATGTCTCCTCTTCCCCCAGAGCTCAGACTCTCTCATCTTTCTCCTCAAACTGGAGCTCAACTTTTCCTGTGAAAGCCAGAGAGATATACTGGCATCATCTTTCACAGTGTATCTGGCTTTTTTTTTCCCTCACAGCTGCCCTGTACAATCTGGGCAGTGGGCAAAAGAGCAAAATTTACACTATCAGGAAGCAATCTAAAGTTTTGTTCAGCCCTGAATCTCCCTCTTCCCCCCAGACCTCCTTCATGTGTAAAAAGAAACACCCATCCCAGCACAACAAGTACTTTGGAATGGAGCAGACATTGCCATATTAGGCATAAAGATGAAATCGAAAGGTTAAATGATAGGAGTGTTAGAGAGCCAGAAATACTAGGGTAAATAATAGCTACAAATTGCTTCAGTCTCTCAGAAGCAAGAGGCAGTGAGTGTCATCTGGCCCCTGCCAAGAAGACCATTTAAGAAACATGGCAAACGGAGAAGGGAGCTGTGTCATGGTGAACTGAGGAAGATGATACAGAAAGTCATCTTTCACAGCTCTTTCACAAGAGATCAAATGACTGATACTAACTGATGTATCGCAGAGCTAACTGAAAAGTGGAGTGGGTGGTAGATCCTCCAGATCTCCTGTAGAGGCTTCCGCTGGGACAAGACATTACTCATTCAGCAACCCTAAAATAAATGAAACAGATGATAAGCTGAAAGTAAGAAATATAAATTCTCGTATTCACTGGTCCTACTTTCTCTGTACACAGACAAAATGACCAGGACAAGCAAAGGAATTAAACCTTCTGTAACAGGACACCAGAATGGCTGTAAATTATTTTAAAATTCTTTTAGTCTGACAGCACCCTGTCAGTCCGTGTTCTTGTAAATGAGGATTAGGTGCACAGCTTTTTTCTGAGGAGACAGCAGCGGGGCATACGTGCAGCAGTGGGGTACAGCAGGCAATCCTGCAGGCCAGGATAGCGTATCTATGGAGAAACCACCAAAATCTCACTTGCATTGTGCCTCGTGCTGCTGAATGCACGCGACCAAACCAACACTGTTTCTGTGAAGCAGAAAGCTGTTGGGGTTTGCTAGGAGACATTAAAACCATCATCGTTTGCGCAGCTTCTCAGTGAGCTTTTGATAAGACCACCAATGAGGGATGAGTGGGAGCAAATAACTGACTATGAGACAAAGGAGAAAGTCCTTTGCCAATTAATATCTGGGTAAGCACAGGAAAAGAAAAGATCCCAGGGTTTGTTTCCATTTGTGGTGAAATAATTCAGATGAGGGATGACATAAGGAGGTATGGATATTTGGAGCTTATGAGATTTAACTTATTTATGCTGAAAAAAGGGTGACTCTTTTAGTATGTCTTACATCTGTGAGCAATCATATATTTCACTGAAGATGGTAGATAGCATATCTAAGGATTAAAAGAGAGAAGAGTTCAATGCCCTTAAGTTAAATGACAATTGATCTGATAGGTCCTACCCACAGAATTGAATGGGTATCAGAGGAAGTGAAAAGCCAAGGGGGAGCAAGTTTTCTGAGCAGTTTTGGCCAGCAAGAGGCTTAGAGGGGTGACCAGGGAAGTGCCCCATGGCACTGGGGGAAGCAGGACATTTGTCAGTGCTTCGTAAGGAAAAACAGACTGTGTTAGAGAAAGTCTTGACTAAAACATCAATTTCTCCTCCTCGCAGAAGCAATCTGTAGCATCCAGAATTGAGGTTAAGCATTTGGGCTAATCGCTTAGCAATATCGTACTGAGCTGGGAGAATTAAAAATGGTGACCCAGGGAAACTGGCTAGGAACATTAGGTTGCTTTAAGTAGTAACAATGCTATGCCACAGTACTTTTTTTCCCCCCTTCTCTTTTACCCCTTAATTTCCAGCTTTCAAGCTGTGCTGGTCTGGAATAACTTGTCAGCAGAAATATAGAGGGACAGTCCTCATTGCCCCTTGTTTTATGAAAGAGCTTGTATAGTGCCATTGCCTCTGGTGGAGGGGAATATATTCTGCAGGACAGAAGCATTTCTCCAAGCCTTTGCTCTTCCATAAAGCTCCCTAGTAATGTAGCCTTTGGAAAATGGGGCAGTGGCTAAAAATTACTAGTTTAAATGGGATACAGTACATCAGATTGTCTCCCTGATGTCCACAGCCTAGGGCAGAGCAGTGGCTGAGCACTGAACATAATTTACTAGAAGGAAGAGAACTGACCAAGCAAGGAATTGTTAGTGCATTTGGAATAAGTTTCCCATGTAATAGCAAGACTTACATATGTTTTCGATGAAGTTTTATTGGGAGAAGGAACAAAGGAATGCCTTGCTCTAGATAAATTCAGCAAGTCATATTGTGTTTTAAATATGCAAGGATATTTCGGAAAAGACAAAAAAAGAAAGCTGTCAAATCAGAGGTATGTGTGGAAGGGCTGCTGTGCCCAAAGGCAAAATCTCCTTTTTTTTCTCTGACCATTCACAGCAGGTTTATGTGACTGTATATTTGGCTATTTAACAAACAATGGACCACCCCCCTCATGCAATGCACAGTACTTGTGCAACCATCTGGGAGACAAAGATGCTTTCCCAACAGGCAAGGAGTGTCAGGAGACCGGTGTCAGTTTTTAAAACATTATATGTCCCTTTGGTCAGACACTCCTATCCTTCAGCTACACAGGTTGAAAAGAGCAGAATTTGTCCCAGGGGATGCAGCTTACTCTTTCTCATCTCTCCTCTAATACAAACATTTAAATGCTATAATCAATAGATCAAAATGGAGTGGTTGCTGGGTAACTGACAGTAGACAAATTACTGTCACTTAACTGTTTGAAGAACAAGTTATCTAATGTGTCCCAGTTTGTTTTTTAGCGATGGGAGAACTGGGTTTTTCAAAGGAAAAAAGAGCTTTTGCTTGGAGTTCAGACTGTTTCTAAGTGGGACTGTGAAACTATTCAGTTCATTTTCCTCTCCAGTTTCTGGTTGGTGGTACTCCAAGCTTTCCTACTGTTCTAGATACTGAACTATCTATTTCTTCTACTTAGCGAATTAAACTCCCCAGACATCTCGAGAAAGGCCTCAGACTGTTAGATTTACTGTTGTTCTTTGTCATCAGGTATTTGGTATTTTCTGTCTTATAAGCTAGAGTTTTAAGTTCTTGGCATGTTCTAGAAAGAAATTGCAGTTGGGGCCAAAAAGCAGCAGCAACCCTGTCAAAGAGCTCTTGTTCCTGAGATTCCCTTCTTATTTTCTGGTCCTCGGATACATGCCAGAGGCCCGAAGGCTGGTTTTACCAGACCAGCCCAAAGTCAGCTGGTACAAGAAGGCTGCTTAAGCAGTGCTGTAACATTTACCCTTGTTCTGTGCTAGTGCTTAGCACCGTAGATTATAAATAGAATCTTGCCCTGTGATCAGTCTCACATACAGCTGGGAAGTCCCCAGGAGCTTATAGTTAAGATCTCTAAAAACCTCTGCGACAGAAAGCCTAAATTATTGACTCTGCGGTCAGGGGGAGAGGAGTTCACCAAACCTCTACAGCTGTTTTGTAATGGGCTCCTCTTCTGACAAGTCCCAGCTCAGGGGACACGGTGGCCCCTCTCCTGCAAAGGCATTGCCTCCGTCCTGCTGTGCTCTCTCTGAAATACATGTCTTCTGCTCTGGTGTTTTTGTAAGGCAACTTGCAAACCAAGCTACAGCAGTGTTTCTAGCTGGGGTAGCTGCCTGTAGCTTGGGGTGCAAACTTGGGTCAGGGAGACCTAGCAAGACATTTATCATGCTGGTGTAGATATACATGTAGCTGGCTTTGGGCTCCACACTTAATCTTTGCTGCATCCTCTTGCCTCCTTGGTTCACGGATGGTGGGGGACTCCCCGACAGGGACATGGGGTAGGTGGTAGGTGTTCCTCAGCTGGGGCAGTCCTGGACTTTTCCCGGACCCACATGGGAGGTGCAAAGGGAAAAGGAGCCTTTCCTTGTGGTAGAACCTGGGTTGGGACTGTAGCCAAATAATTGCACCCCCTGTGCCATCTCCACCAGAAGATGTCTGCTGTGGACCCAGGTATCCGTGGGTGTTCTCTGCTTTGCTTTCTGCCTCTCCTGCCTGTGCTTTACACATGTACAGAAAAAATCTGGGAAGCCCCATGAGGAGACAACCCAGTTCCCTGTGCCAGGAGGACATTACTTCTCTGGCCCCATGGCACTGCTGTTCCCGGCACTTGGACCCCCAGTCCCATCCCTGGCCCCCATGAAAGCTGCAAAATGGCATTTTCCAGACCCATAGGTCACTATCTCGTCACTCACTGACACTCCACTGAAGAGCTTTGGATAATTTAAACAAAGACACCTTTTGTGAAAGTTAATATTCAGCAGAAAGCAAGACGTGCCTGCAGATGCATTTTGGCCAGGCCTTGCTGGCAGTACCCTCAGCCAGCCACCCTGCCTGCCGGCAGCAGCGCCTGCCAGCACAAGCACTGGCTGCATCCCACCAGAAATTGCTCTACATGGACTGGAAAGGCTGGGATGGCTCAGGCAGTGGCGCCCACCTGTCTGACAAGGCTTGAATGACCGTGTGCCCCTTCTCCAGTGGGCAAAATCTGGGGACATGGCCCAAGGAGTAGCCTGGGTCACAACTGTTCCCAAAAGAGGGTTTGAACAGGGCCACTCTGTTTTGCAGAGAAGGGCATTTGTGGTCTATGCTAGGAGGACCAGAGAACAACATTTTATTGATTCATTGTATTTATTAATGAATTTTATTTATTAATAAAACATAGCTATAGGGACCAGAAGAGCCCCCTGAAGGCATTTCAAAACAGGCTCTGTGTGTCTGGCAAGGGGCAATTTGTGCAGGCATGAAGGGAGCCTTTGTAATCTGCAGATCGTGGGGGTTTTATGCTGAGAGAGAAAGAGGTAGGCAGAGCCCACTGCTGTTGTTGTGGGAGCAAGGAGTGCAGCACGGATGGATTATCCGGAGAAGACTGGGTGGAATTTTCCTAAGGTTTAGGCAGCATAACGAGCCGGGGCTGCAAATGACTGGAGGCAAATGATTCATTGTGCTAAGTACCATAAAGCCAAGAAACCAGATGTCTTGACTGGGCAGAGGACAGAACAACACAATGTATTTAGTAGATTTATCAATAGAATAATGAATATTTTGTTGAGATTGTTGTAAGTTTTTTTTTTCTGATGTCCCAAAACTTTGTACCTAGATAAAGCACGAAACACTCCAGTAATGGTTACCAAAGTACTTTCCAGACTGAAACATGAACAACATGAAAAAGAAGACTTTAAATCTGAATATACTGAGATTATTACCCAGTACTGTGCAGCCGATTCATACCCATACATTGGCATTGATACCAGTGGGACTGAATGGATCTGAGCAAATTGAATATGCAGCCCAGTGATTTTATATTGATGTATAAAGCAAAGGGCTAAATTTAAAGTTCATAATGACTGGAACAAGAGCCTGTTTTCCTCAGTATGTATAAAAAGTGCCATATGCCTTGAGAAAGTGTGTAATATTTGTGCTAATGTTTTTACTCCAAAGCTTCATAGTGCTGCCTGTACATGTGGATGTAGTCTGCTCCAGCAAGCTTACAGCCTGGCTGAACGTTATGGCATGACATCTGCCCTCTTAAATACCACCTCACTGGCACAGAAGGGTTTCATGGAGACGTAGCTGAGTGTTTCCTCCAAGCTGCACAGAGCAAGATGGTGGCTCATAAGGGGAAACGGAGTGATTTAGATATGGCCTAGGTCTCCCGCAGGTGGGCATTAACGGGTCCACTTGGTTCCCACCACAGGAAGGGTTGGTGAGACTCTTTGTGGGGACAGTCAGATCTGCTTTCTTCTAGAAAGTGTTCAAGACAGACCCAAGCTTTGATTACAAACCAAATACCATTCACCCATTGAAAACTAGAGAAAATATGCTTTAAATAGGTGTTTTCCCAAGGGACTCTTTCTGCTATTGACATCCCACAAAATACGTGGAAAACTGCATTTTTTCAGTAGTGTCATGTGCTGAAGTCCTTTGTTCCAGAACCCTCACTACTATTGTAGCGCCCAGCTCTCCAGCTGGGGTACAGATCTGCCCTGGATGGGCCACCAGAGCCTTTCTGCAGCCCTTTGAAACTACCAGGCACTGTCAGAGTGGTGGGAGACTAGAGGGTTTGGTTCTGCATGTGAAGCTCTTGAGGAAGTTTCCTAAGCGAAAAGCCACTGTCAAATGGACTGTGGGATCCATGTAGACTATGGCTGTTTCTGGTCTGCCTACCTCTTGCTGCCCAAATCAGAAAGAAGACATTCCCTGAGGAAAGCTCCCCATTTTGTAAGCAGTATTGCTACCACATGTTCTAACGAGAGTACAAGATGAAACACAAGCCTGTGAAGCTTGCTTTTGGGTTGAGTAGATAGTTTTTCTAATTGTGCATCACGTCCTGACTCCAGTCCTCTCCACTCCGCTCACTCTGATCCATTACTGCATAACTGGCAGGTCTGTGTGAAAGCAGGCATGGTAGCTGTGCTTCTTCTTTGGTCAGAAACAGGTGTCAAATCAGTATAGCAATACAATCCTAAAATAGCAAAAATAAAAGGAAGAAATGCAGATAATCAAGTTTTTTGGGGGTGGGTTGGGAGGTTGTGATGGTTAAAGAACACTGTGCATTAATCACTTTCCATAATACTCCTGAAAGTGTCTTACCAAGGCTTTATTTTTTATGTTTACTAGTTGAACCATTGCTGCAGCATGCATTTAACTTTTCACCTCTGATGGAGCAGCCCATTCCGGGAGTTGAAGATCTTCCTGATTATCCTTTCTGTGGAATCTCACTCTGTTTCATGTCTGCAGTTCACTGCGCAGTTAGCTCTACTTGAAAAAATATAAAGGAAAAAAAAAAGAGGAGAAAAAAAAGTCACTGTTAGTATCATGAGTTTTTTTTTCCACTTGAAAAGGAATCTTTGCCCCTTTCATGACTTGAAGTGTTTTATGAATCCTACTCCACTCATGACAGAGCATTCAGGCTTCAATAGAGGAGCTGCAGCTCTATTTCATCCTCATCAAAAAAAGGAAACTTGTTTAAATGCCTTCCCTGTCCCGGAGAAGCTTGTAGCTTCTGACTGCCCAAAGACATGTCAAATTGGGTTAACTGCTGTCTCGTTATTACTGTAAACTGCACTGTCTGATAATCAGACTGGTTGAGATAAGCCAGTCTGCTGAACAGGCAAAACACTGGGAAATCCCACTGCGGGACAGCTTATAGCAAAACAGGGCACTGTTTCAAATGAAAGTCTCCAGATAGGATATTGGCAACTGCAGGGGATGTGACTGAAAATACCCAAGATGGTTTGATCATGAGCATCATATGACATTATTTTCTGCCTGTCTTGGGTTCCCGAATGTAACAGAGAATCTCCCTCCTGCGAGGTGAGCCATTGCCACCAGTACATTGAAGATTAGGATCTGCCAATGGCAAGCCATTTTAATTCCTTTGCAGAGAGATCAAAGCAGAGAGACCATGCAAAAGCCTGAGTTCCAGTGGCCCAAAATAGCACACAGATTTTGGATTAGGATTAACATTGCTCAGGCTGCTCATTACAGCTAATGCTTTTGGGGAACTGATCCTTACATCTCCTTTCTCCCTCATGCTTCGTTTGGGTCTGAATACAGAATGATAGAATCATAGAATCATGAAGGTTGGAAAAGACCTCTAAGATCATCAAGTCCAACCATCAACCCATCACCACCATGTCTTGAAGTGCCATATCTACACGTTTTCTGAACACCTCCAGGAATGGTGACTCCACCACTTTCCTGGGCAGCCTATTCCAAAGGCTTTACTACTCTTTCAATAAAGAAATTTTTCCTAACATCCAGTCTAAACCTCCCCTGACACAATTTGAGGCCATTGCCTCTCATTCCATCACCTGTTACTTGGGAGAAGAGACCAACACCCACCTTAATACAACTGTCTGTCAGTTAGTTGTAGAGAGCAATAAGGTTTTCCTTCAGCCTCCTCTTCTCCAGACTAAACAATCCCAGTTCCCTCAGTCGCTTCTCATAAGACTTGTACTCTAGACCTTTCATCAGCTTCGTTGCCCTTTTCTGGAAATGTTCCCACACATCAATGTCTTTCTTGTAGTGAGGGGCCCAAAACTGAATACTGTATTTGAGGTGCGGCCTTTCCAGTGCCGAGTACAGGGGCACGATCACTTCCTTACTCCTGCTGACCACACTATCCCTGAATACAATTCCTGATATTCAGGAGTGCTTTGATGCTGTTTGAGATGCTCACAGGTAAGGGACCAGGTTTCCAGGAGAGCTCATTCAGAGTTGTATAGTGCCTGCTACATACCTCTGAAAGTCTTTCTGGAATATGTGGGCCACACAATGTGGGGCAGAAAGTGTGGAGAGTGGCAACTTGAGGAGGTTGGGAATAAAGAGTATGTGAGGACCTGGACCTACTTCTTCCACTCCTATTCAAAAAAATATTCTGTCGATGACGAGATGGGACACCGCTTCCAAAAAAATGACACTTCAGGAACCAAAAAAGGCATCCATGAATCCTGAGCCACAAAATTATGTAATTTCTTTGTGCCTAGGGAAGAAAAAACTTTTCCCAGTAGGACCCACCACATTACTGTGGAAACTATTTCTATCAGCTGGAGCACCTCTCCTTATGTCTTCTACAGTGAGTGGTGAAAGGATTGAGAGCAGCAGCAGACCCTTCTCCTGGTCTTGCTGTGCCCATGCATGCCTCCTGAGATGCTGTAGGACTGGGCAGGAGTAAGCAGTTCAGGCCCTTCTCTTGTTCAGTAGACCTCTCCCAGGTGGTCTTCTGTCACCTTTGAGGCCTACCTGGGTACAGCCTGCCCAGACTCTTGAGAAAAAGCAAAACACAAATGCGTAGCAGTTTTACCTCTGGGCTCAATGACCTGGCTGCTCCTGAAGCAGTGAGTCTAGCAGAGGACAGGTTAGATGGACTGCAGCTGGGTAGTACACCTATGATGCACACATGTAGGGTTTACTTCTGATGCCCTTCATCCTGTGTGTGACGAACATGTGATGCCTGGGGTAGGGTGTGAAGGTGATGGAGAGCTGCTCCGTGCCCCTGGTTGCTGTGACTTCCTGACCATCAGCCATCCAGGTGGTCAGCAGAGCTGGTAAACCTCTGCATTATTCCCATCCTCATATGGCTTGTCTGTATGAGGCAGCTGATAGTCTAGGTCCCCAGAAAGCTCCATCCATGCTGGTGTCCCCACATCTGATTTCCCCTGTTCAGTTAGTCTGCTGCAGCTTGACACTTGCAGTCACAAGAGTCTAAACTACCTGCCTTCTGAGGTCACCAAATTCTGGTTGCTGAAATACCTCTGTGCTAGCTGTCAACAAGGAAACTTCTGGTTGATAGCCAAGGACTTCTTCCCGTGCAAGACATTACTGTAAAAGATTAAATTCCCACCTGCTCTGTTAAGCAAGAGGATTTCAGCCATTTGCATGTCTTGCAGATCAAACCCAATGATGAACCCAGAATATTTTGGCATATAAAATCTTGTGAACAGGAATGTTCTTGTTGGCCCCTGGGAGTGATAGTTTGGCAAGGAATAAATTCAGATTATTGCCTCCAGGGAACAGGGGATTTTCCTCCACTGTCTTTGTTTAGAAAGAAGCACAGAAAAATTTTGAAGATGTACGCAGAGATAAACTACAGAGTAAATATGAGATAGAAAGAGAGAGGCTGGGAGAGGGCACTGCTTGGCTGGGAAGCTGGAACTGTCGGAAGAGAGGGATAGCTGGTAGTGTTGTTGGGCGTGCACGTGTGTGTGCATGCTTATGTTACACAGATGTAATTTTTGCTTTTTTCCCACTCATCCATAGATAGGTCAGAGGTTTTGTTTATGTTGTGTGAAGACATCGGGCCTGCTGTCTCTTTGCTTCTTCCTGAGTGTGTATGGCCAACATATTGTGCTAGTAAGTGTCACTGGTGCCAGCATGGTGAAGGGCCGTGGGTGTTGGATGGGCAGTGGTGTCAACGATGGTGTCTGAAATGAGGGAAGATTAATTACTTCCACAGCTTGAAAATATTAGCATAATCCTAAGGCGCTGTTGATTAGCTGGTGTAAGAGAGCTGCATTCAGACCGTGTAGTGTAACATAGTGTGGTGTGGGAGAGTGCACACAAACAACATGAACTCTTCCTTCTGCACGCACCTGGGTTGTTCTTCACCTGGGGCCAGACCCTCAGGGCACTCAGCAGCACCCTGGGAAGAAATGTCCCTGAGCAACTTTCTAAGAGTACCTTGAAAGTGTGAAAAAGTGATTTGCTGCATTGAATGGACCACCTTCAGTCTGCTGGATAGACCCTTTCTGACCTAGTCACTAGGGGGTATATTGCTTCTTTGTGTGAACATACGGCTCACATAGTATTAATAGGAATTACATGTGCTTGCATCAAGAGAGCACTACACCCCTAAGGAAATCACACATGACCCTGAAATCTTTCACTGCATCACCACTGTAATTTCCAGAAGTCCAATAGTCCCTCAAAGTTGGAAAAAATTTCATACATAGGTAGACTGGAAGTCCTAAGGACAGGACTCAATAAGGCTCAAGACTCAGAGTTTGGGATTTTTTTTGCTTGGTGTGATGCCTGTGCCAGTGTGTCCCACTACAATGGATGAAGCTCAGGTCTGTGGCAGGATGTTTGGGCTGGGGTCTCTTTGACTTTACAGTCCAGCTGGAAGAACTCACTGGAACAACTTTGAAATATGGAACCCTCAACCCTCCAAAGGGGTGAATTCCACAACATCTGGACAAGGTATGTGTCCAGAGGTTGTGGAAATGCCATGTCATTTATCTATAAAAATGGTAACCTTTCTAGAATAGGGTCATCTAGAGGATCTTAAATCAGTTTACCTTCTCTTCTTTGGTGGATGTCCGTCTCCCTGTTCAGGCTAATATTTTATCTCTTCTTTTAGAGATTCCCTAGCCAGGAGACAGTATTAGTCTGAATTCCCTAACTAGGCTAAACTGTAGTTAATACAGGGGGCTTTTTTCTTTTCCCTCCTCTCCGTGTCCCCACAGCAAGGTTGGCAGCTCAGCCTCAGGACCTACAGCAGAGGAGCAGAGGAAACCTGCTGGTTCTTTGCACTTAACATGACATTGAAAAAGGCAATCCAAAGACACAGTCAAACAAAAGGCACAAGCAAATGCATGGTTGGCTATTTTGCTTCAAGATCTCCAGGCTAGTGTGCACCCACTTCCCAGAAGTAGCTCCACACAGTGTAGAGCAGTGCGTGGTGTGCCAGGTCAAGGTCTCAAACTCAACAGAGGGGCTGGGACAGAGCACATGTCTGCTAGCTCTGGTGCGGCATGGTGCAGCCAGCTCAGTCAACTCTGCTTTCCCCCACCACAACTTGCAGCTCTGGATTGAGAGCTGGCTGAGCACTATTCTGATCTCTGTTCACCTTGGCTATGGCATGGCCTGATGGCATCTCTCATGGAGCCACTGCAACTCCAGGCATGTGCTTACTGGTGTGGAGGAAAAATTTATACTGGTTTTTCCCCCTTCTCCATGTCAGTCAGTGGCAGGACCTCTCTGATTTTGATAAGACACCTACTCCCCATTTAGATCAGGACCCATTTTCAGCTTTTGGTGTTTATTTTTTTTGCCAAAGCTTCCCTGGATATGCAAGGAGGGAGGCTCCCAAATTCATTAAGGAAACGTTTGTTTGTTGACCCTATGGTGCGTTCAAAAGGTACAAACTAAAGGCTTAAAATCTGTAGGACACAACATTGAATTTATGAGAATTTTCAAGTCAGCCTCATGATTCTGACTCATGAGGTCTAGATGTTTGGGTCTGGTGATGTATGCAAGCCTCTTTCTGTGCCCTCCACCCCTTGCCTTTCGCTCCCTCTCTGGCCCCAGCTTAACAGATGCATCACGAATTTACTACTTGGGTTCTCTGTTGTTATTGCACTCATGGTTAGCTGGTTTTGAGGGGAGCTAGGGCTCTGGGTACAAATTTCCATGGCTATTTTTAAGCTGCATGAATTGCCAATAAACTAATAGCTGGTGATTTCCGAGTTGCTGATTTGTCTGCATGTTCGTAAGAAGGAATGCAAACTGGCTCCATTTTTCCAATTCAATTTTGCATGCTCTTATCCTCTGATGTGGACTGGGGGCCCTGCTATAACTCAATTTAGTTTGCAACAGCCAGTCCATTAGGACTGGAGAGCTGACTAGTGAGTCACTTATGTTCAGAACATTTTAAAATGCTACTTAGTCCTGGTACTAACCCCCACGATGGCTTTGTGCCACCCACTGGCAAGATACAGCAGGCAAGGAGAGTAAACATAATGCATTTTTTTAACGTGAGATGTGCTCCTTGGGGAACTTAGGTCAGATTCTGGCCTTAACAGTATCTAGTCTAACTTCATAGATTTTCACAGCATTGTTCTGAACTGATTTGTCACCAGTGGAATGAAAAATGTTTTTTTTGAGATGGACTTCAGGCCCTAGAAGTGACTTCGTCGTTCACAGAAGGTGCAACTTGGCCCAGTGCAAGCGGTATGTGCAACTGCACTGGGCTGTGAGGAACTGCTCAAGAGGCAGCAAGCTAGGAGTCTTTCTGTGCACAAGGTAAATTAAACAAAAGAAAACTGTGAAAGTAATAAAGAAAATATTTTTTTAATTGGCAGAAGCCCATGTTATGTGAACATACTCTGATTTATCTCACCCAGCCCTTAAAGTCTCTAAGAAGAATCCTTAATAGACAATTGTAGTTAAAATTTTTGCACTTCTTGAAAAAAGAAAATCAATGAAACCACTGGGAAAAAAACCAACAAAAAAACCCCCATGAAATTAATGACAAAGTAGTACTTTTTCATGCGGCACATGAGCAGAACTCATTGTTATGGAATGTGTTACAGCCCAGATGTATAAAAGGTTAAAAAAACAAGATCACCTGATAAGGTGGGAGAAGGTTCCACCAAGAGCTATTGAAGCTGGTGGCCTGGGCTTGATCTCTGGCTCAGGAAATCCTCGAACCACTGATGGCTGGACTGTGGGTAAGAAACCCAATAAGGATCATGTTTTCCCTTAGCAGCTGTCAATAGCCACTGTCAGAGAGGATGGGGGGGTAGATGGACCCGTATTTTATGTGTGAATACTTTATATTTTCCTGAGAAGAAGATGGAGATTTGTATGGAAAGGTGGTCTTCCTTTCTGCCTTGTGGTGAACTTCAATAGTATCAGAGCTAGCTAATTTACCTTTAAGCTATCACACCTGGTTTTGCATATTTGAGATGAATTTTCAGAATGAAAATATCAGTGAATTTTAAAGTTACACAAGAATTCAGTTAGCTCTCTGACTTCGAATTCCAAAAGCACTTTCATGGATAGGTTTCTTAAAGAGTTTGGAATATTTATTTCCTGTGAAAGAATATGTTTTAAATTAAGATGTTTGTTAAGGAAACAACTTTTCTGTCTTTGGAAAACTTGTGGGGCTCTGGCCAGAAAGCCGCCAAATGCCCAGGTAGTCTTACTTCATAGGTATGCCATATCACAGCATCTTTGGACAGAGCTCTTGCAGATTGGTGTGGATCTAAACATTAGCCCAGACTCCATGTTATCCTGGTTAGTAGCATAAAGAAGAATATTCTTTATTTCTCCCTCTAATGCCCTATCTAGACAAATTTTCCATGGACCCAAAATGGCACCCTCTATTTGGCTTCTATGAGAGTTAGACCTCTGTGAAGACCTAAGCGTTGAGACCTTAGACTTAAATATCCTTTTACTGGCAGAAGCAATTTTCGTTAAGTGATTTTTAGTCTGATGCAATTCCTTCCAAGGGCTGCAAGGGATGGGGAGGATCCCTTTACGTTTTAGTGTAGTTAAAGTTCCTTTAGTGTGAATTTATAGGAGAGGTTTCTGAAGCTACGTGGTGGATTACACAACAGTCTCATTGGCAGATGAATAAAAAAGAGTTAGGCTGGCACCCTTTTCTTTTTTTCGATAATCTTTGCTGAACTTAATTACCTGCAAATTATACAACTGCAGGGCAGGCTGGACAGTAGAGAAGAAACCAAGATAATATACATACACTTCTCTGTTAGCAATCACAATAGTGATCAAGGAACATGACTAATTTTCACTCAGCATCAGGCAGAGACTGGCATTTGAAACTCTCAGCTTGTTTTCTTCATGTCTCTGTGACTCAGACCTACTACATAGCCTTCCCATTCAGCCATCCCCAATAAGGACTGAATAATCCTTCTGCAGAGCTGGGGAGGGCAAAGAACGGGCAGTGCACACCATACTCGGTGCTGCGTGGAGAGGATGTGGGAAGGACCCTCTCTTAATGATGCTGGGCAGTGGCACGGCTGTCACTATGGACAGGGGCTGGGGCACAGCGTGGGGCGGTGGCTGATGCGCTGGCTTCTGGTTGCTGCCAAAATACCAGCTGGGTCTCCTCCTGGTATGGGCTCCCCTGAACTCTAGTGAGGGAATATGACCACCATCCCCCCTATAATAAATTCTCTCCATTCTCCCTGTACCCATTCCCCACTGACTCAGAGCTGTGAGATTTGCCACAGTATTTCCTGCTTCACATAAAACATGAAAAACTGCATTGATCTGATCTCCAGATCTCAAATAATCAGTTCTGAACAATGGAGCATTAAACACAGAGACCATGAGGACTGGAAACTCGTGCCTTCTCTTACTGGAGAGCTGGGAGCATTCCTGCCTTCTCCCTTGATTAATGTAGGCATTTATTTCAAGTCCTGGCTGGGTGTGGGCCCTAGACTCGCAATAACCTAGTTGATAGGAAGGCTGGTTTATATCACTTTTAGAGCTCTTAAATTTTCCCAGATCTCTTCTCCTCCCTCATGTCTCTACTAAGAATCCCTTGATATTGAAGTAGTTTAGATTTGGGTGAATATAAAGATACATGGAGAATATTCATGCTGACTTTTAACTTTTCCTGAAGGTGTGGTGTGAATACAGTCCGTGTTGGTCTGTGATGGTGTGACTGTAGTTCTGGCTGTCATTTGGCCAGAGCAGTGAATCACCTGTCCGGCGCAAGCCAATAAGCTCTGTGCACTGCAGTCCTTTGCCCTCCTCCGTGCGGTCTCTGCTGGTGCAGTCCACCAGTCCCAGCACTATGCTCCTCTAAAATGTGCCTCTTTCTGAGCCTTCATCCTTGCCTTGCCACCGCGGGAAGCCACCGGGCACTGGAGGAGCCTGGGGGAAAAAGAATGAAAAAATAAATCACTGATTCGGAGCAGGCAGCAAAGAGGTGAGTGCTCAGCTCTACCTCAGCAGATCAGTCCAGTGGTGTGCAGCTGGAAGAAGAGCCCCTGCCTCCACCCTGCACACTGCACCCTTGGAGCAGGCTGAGTTGGAGCTTGCGAGTGCTCGTCTGTGGTACCTCCCGTGTAGGGGACTGAGCTCAGGGCAGGGAGTTTGGCTTTCAGCTCCACGAAGCATTCCAGTCCTTGCATCATCAAGAGGAGCATCGTCCTGCATTTTTTTTCAGTGTCTCTCAAAGTCAGAGGTCCAGAGGCAGAGCTGGGCAGTGAGGACAGTGAGATGGCTGCTCGCACATCCAGGCGCTGTGGTGGCCGGAGTCCACTCCAGCACTGTCAGCTGCTGCTGGCCTGGCCCACCTAGCGCTGCCTCTCTGAGTTTTCTGCTTGAGTCACGTACACCAGCAGCAATTTGGCACCTTCTCTGCTCCCAGCAGTAGCCAGGGGCAGAGTGTGGTCCCCCCGCACCTGCAGCACCTGGGGCAGGTGGCTGCCCTTGGCCGGGAGAAGTGGCATTCTCAAATATCTGGTTTCCATCCAGTGTGGGCCCCTTTCCATTGACACAAGGGCGCTGTGCCCTTGATAAACATCTATTCTAAAATGCATTTAAACAAACCAGCCCTGCAAAGTTCTCCATGGCTAGACTAGTGCCTGGCTCCCCTCCAACAAACATGGTGGGACAAAAGCGGTGTTGACGGGCTTCTTCCTTTATGTCCCTAAAGATCTCTTCCCTTTGATAAATTAGCTCCTTGCAGCAGATGGTGGAGAAAAAGACTGTGATACAGTGTGAGGAGGGGTGGAGCGAATAGCCAGAGATGGAAACAGGAGTCTTGGAGAAGAATACATGCACACTATCAAAATAGAGATCAGACTGTTTATGGAAAAGAGCTATGGAAACCCAGCATGAATGTAGAGAACCAGATGCTCAGCCTGCCATTACTCCACGCTAGCCTGTGACCACATGACCAGTGCTGCAGGGAGCCTGCAGGGACCCGAGGGCTGACGCATGCACAGACTGTGCAAAGCATCTTCACTCTCTAGTGTCGTTGACCACAGTTTGCCCCAAGCAAAGATCAAATGTCCTGAATCATTGCAGAGTACTGCCTTGACACTGATGGCTTTATCCTTGTGGTTTGTTGCAGGTAGCACTGCACTCACCCATGGAGTTAATGCCAAGTCCAATTCAGCGGGCTTCCTCAGCTGTCACAGGAGCACAGGTGTGTTGCTGGTTCTGATTAGGAAGTGAGGGGAGAGTTAGTCCAGCATCTCTAACCGATGAGTGGGCTGCTTCAGCAAACACAAGGCAAGGGGCTGGCCCTTTTTTTCAGTGTGTTTCTGTTCTGCTGGGGATTCTTTTCTTTAGTTCCACGTCCTCTATAAGCATGATAGCCCTAAGCAGTCAGGAACATGACTAAGAGATGCCAAAATCATGCGGTTTGCTTTGAAATTACCAGACCAAAATTTACTCAGCCTCCTTTTTTTACTTTTTAGAAAACATGGAGCTTTTTAAAATTTCAGTCATTCTGAGAGCGTGTTTGGAACCTATTTTCTCCTCTCAATCCCTCATTTTCTAAGAAACATGGAGGCGCACTGGTATCTTTATTTCTGATGACAGAACATGGTTCTTTTCTCAACCTACTAAAATACTGCAAAGACCTGTGACCACAGTGGGAGGCATAGGAACGCTACCTTTCTTATGCTGTGTTTTGAGGGCTGCCACCAAGTGTCCTTAAAACAGTACCTCCAGGACACAAGCTGAAAGCTTGACCTTATGTGCAGCCAGAGGACAATGTCCAAAGCACACATATAGCTACTCTGAACTGTACAGAAGCCTACAGCTGGGAGGACACCTGGGTATTACCCCATCATGTTACTCCTCTTGCCTAGGCAGGCAATCAACAGGCTTCTCTGGAAGTCCTCAGGTGTTTTCCTTTGACTTCAAAGGTGGATGTAGGTCTACCGATTTCACCTAAATAGAGCAGAGTCTTTAACCCATAAAGGCCAATTAGTTTAAAAATCTCAGAGAGGCGATGTGGTGGGAGAGCTGGCACTGTGCCTGAACCAAGAATAATTTATCCAGCAAATATTTCATACTCTTTCTAACTAAGAGAAGGGTGAGTGAATGTGCTCTAGTGAAGTTTTGCAGGGAGCGTGCCTGGCTTTCACAGTGGTCCAGCACCGAGAGAACAGCAGGGAAGATCAGCTCTTCCAACACATACTCTTCCTGCCTGAGTTGAGGCACAATGACCTTGGCAGGCATGGAGCAGAGATGGTGGCAATGTGGGGTGACATAGCCAGGATCCTTTCCTGGAAGTGGGTCTGAGGACAGCTATAAACTGTACGCTGTGATATGCTGATTCAAAATAAACCCAGACCATGTGTGTAACGTTACAGGGAGGTGTTGAAAAGCAAATGCCAACATCTGTGCCCTAAAGAAAGTGTCTCTTGTTGGTAGAGACCTTGCAGACTATCCTCTTGTGCACAGCCACTGAGCTGGGATTTGAAGTCAATGCAAGATGATATGCATGTGTACAGTAAAAGAAGTCATCTCCCAGTGCCTTGGTGGCCTCTGGGCCCCAGCTGGCAGGCTGTGCTGCCAGGAGGGAGGCTGAAGGCTGCCCAGGGCTGTGCAGAGCAGGAGTGCTCTGGTGACTTTGAAAAGACATGTTTTGCCTATGCACCACATAAATGTGCTGCTTCTTACAGGGAAGCATCAGGGACCCTCACTGCTGGTCACTGCCACTGCAAGCCTTGTCTCTGAGCCCACTGCGTCAGGTTGTTCTTCCCCGAACCCTGTGCTTGCAGTCTCCATTGCATGAGAACATGAAACCTCAGGGCAAAAGCAGCTGCGGTGACAGCAGCGTGAAGGCTCACTGTCAGCAGTGTAACGGCACCATCCATTGCATTCTTACACCATCTTTTTGTCCCCTTTGCCTTGAATCCTTCTCAAGCAGATTTTGCCGCTTCAGTGTGTTCATTTTTCTTTGGTGCTCGCCAGTTGCGAATAATTCAAACAGAGGTTTAATATAAAACACATGTGCAGTCCTGCTGAAGTAAAATAAAAATTATTACAGTCTTTCATGCAGCACATCCAGCTGATCTGCCCAGGTACACTGTGTAAAGGCAATGGGAATTGCCCACACGCCTATAATTAAATAGTGTACTTTGTCCTCTGGTGGATTAGTGTCTGTGTGCTCTATTTACAGAAAAGTGGTTTCAGACATCTTGTACAAATGTTCTGCGCTGTCTCCAGGTGCCCTCACTTATGCACATTATCTGGATAACTGTGTATGCAGAAGCTTGGGCCTTGTGCATAGGCAACAGATATATTTTTTCCAGGTGCCAGCATAAAATGAGCCTTCAGGTGGAATTATATCTACTTATCTAGACAGTTTTCCTTATGTAGTGAGCCTACTTCCATATTTGTGGAGCAACAGCTAGTGCCACAGCACAATACACAACACGTAGCAGCATGAGGTTTAAAAACACTTTAAAAGGGCTAAAAAATGTAATTATGGAAAAAAGAAGATGAGATATCCATGAATAGCAATGAATATATCCTTGGACTATTTTCTTTTTTCCATTTCATTTATGAAAATAAATCTAAATTGTCGATTATTTCTTTCATTCTGCTCCCAGAAGGTGTTCACAATTCCCAGTTAAATCCATTAGGCCCACGGAAGTCCTCAGAAGATGCCACTCTGCCCAATGTACCATCCTCAGTTGCCTGAATGACAGCTTAATCCTTGTGGCACGGATGCTGACTCCTTGTGCTGTTGATGATACGTAAGTCTTGAAGCACAATTAAATGCTGTAGGCCATATACAGGCATCGGGCAAATCAGAGAAAAATGGTATGAATATAATTTCATAGAATCACAGAATGGGTAGGGTTGGAAGCGACCATCTAGTCCAACCCCCCTGCCATGGGCAGGGACACCTTCCACTAGACCAGGTTGCTCAAAGCCACATCCAGCCCGGCCTTGAACACTTCCAGGGAGGGGGCAGCCACAGCTTTTCCGGGCAACCTGTGCCAGTGCCTCACCACCTTCATAGGGAAGAATTTCTTTGTGATGTCTAATCTAAACCTACCCTCTTTCAGTTTAAAGCCATGACCCCTTGTCCTATCACTACAGACCCTGCTAAAAAGTCTGTCCCCATCTTTCTTTTAGGCCCCCTTTAAGTACTGAAAGGCCGCAATAAGGTCTCCCCGCAGCCTTCTCTTCTCCAGGCTGAACAGCCCCAACTCTCTCAGCCTTTCCTCATAGGAGAGGTGCTCCAGCCCTCTGATCACTTTTGTGGCCTCCCCTGGACCCGCTCCAACAGGTCCATGTCTTTCCTGTGCTGAGGTCTCCAGAGCTGGATGCAGGACTGCAGGTGGGGTCTCACCAGAGTGGAGCAGAGGGGCAGAATCCCCTCCCTCAACCTGCTGGCCACGCTGCTTTTGGTGCAGCCCAGGATACGGTTGGCTGTCTGGGCTGTGAGCACACATTGCTGGGTCATGTTGAGCTTCTTTACAGTCAAAACTCAGTTAAAACTCTGATGCAGCATGTGTTCTGAAAAAAAACGTTAATGTTTGGAAGATCTATGGGATCAAAAGGTTTGGGACTGCACATGGCTGATGGCTCTGGTTGAATTCAGTGCTTGGCTGGGCTTCACCAGGCTGAAGGAGTGCCCAGTTTTGTGAGTGGAAACCTCTTTCCTCAGATTGTGGTTGGGAAAAGGCAGTCGGTGCACTATGCTGCAGCCAGGCAGTGGAAACAGGAGTACCTGTCTATGGATATGTCTGCCCTGGCTCCCCACTAACCAGTGTAGGTAGTCCCGGTTGGGATCCTCTGCTTGTCCCAGGCAGTTGCAAAAGGAATGGGGCTAGGGCCGAGCACAACTTCCCGGTCTGCAGATTTCTGAGGCTTCTGTTTCATTCCACATGAGAGGAAAAAACACGTTATCTTCTCAAATGACACAAAGCAATCGGGTTAATTTGAAAAATGTTGAAGCCTCTATCTTATCTCATCTTGCAGCTCCTTCTGCCCATATTTTATTGTCTGCTCTGTGCAGACACACTGGAATTAAAAGAGGAAAATAATTGATTAGTGTAATAGCATGGAGCTTACTTAAACCCAGGCGGCTGAGAGCTAAGGATGAAACTGTGTCTTTGAGGTACTTGTGATTTTGCCTAGATAAAGTGGCAAAGGGGCCACTTCAGATCAGACAGGCCAGGCCTTCATCACAGCACATTTCAAGGTGCAGATCATTTCTGGGCCATCTGTTTGTCGCTGCGGTACAAGTTGAAGATCTGGTGTATTCTTCCCAGAGACAGAGCTAAGGAAAAAAGAAAGAAAGAGAGAAAGAAAGAGAGAAAGAAAGAGAGAAAGAGAGAAAGAAAGAGAGAAACAGAGAAAGAAAGAAAGAAGGAAAGAAAGAAGGAAAGAAAGAAGGAAAGAAAAGAAAGAAAGAAAGAAAGAAGGAAAGAAAAGAAAGAAAGAAAGAAAGAAGGAAAGAAAAGAAAGAAAGATGAAGACATGGCTATACTGCAGACACCCCATGAGGTACTCTGCCATGGTGTGTGGCACAGCAAGATGGACACTAAGGGTATCAGCCTCAATGGACATGAGCCATTCTCCACATGGCTTGGAAACACCAAAGTCCACTGAAATGCAGCCCCTCTTGCTTTCAGTGCAACTGGCCCAAATTCATGTATGGCCTCGAGTTTTCAGATTTCCAGTACTGAGGTTACATCAAAATCCTTTCGCTTTAAAAGACAGAATTGCAGCTAGTGACCTTTTCCTCTTCTCAGAACATGGGACTGAATTATAAATTTTAAGTGCAAATATTTATTATCCACTGCTAATTTGGAAATGGGCTGAAGAAAGCAAATGTGAAAGGCAACAAAAGCCTGTGTTCAGCAAGTGCAAAGCCACTGATTTCACACACCCAAGGATGAAGGTAGAAATCAGCTTTGTTTTGAGGTCTAGATTTTGAGAAGAGTTCAAGACAACAAAGATTGCGAAAATGAATAATCTCAGCCCTCTGCTACCGTGTTCAGTTGCAATACCTCTTGGGTTTTTCACTCTGACAATTATGTCTAGGGTCAGTATGGTTTTGTCTTGCAGTATAGGCAAGCTCTTTTACTCTTTTATAAGTAGACAGAGACAAATACTAACAAAGATCGCTGGTCTATAGAAGAGATTATTACAAATGGGTCTGAGGTCTTGTGGGAGTAACACAGTAATAGTAAATTACAAAAGAAAAGTCACTGCAAATCAGAAGCAGCTACTTATTTCTTCTGCATTTATATGAAAGTGGATTCGTTGTGCCACTTGCACACAGTGAAATAAATGAACTACAGAGCAGCACCACAAAACGTTCCATTTTTCAGTTCTGTTTAGAGTGTTAGCTTCTTAGCATTTTATTTCCTAAAGTCTGAAATACATATTAAGTCTCTTAATGAGTAGAAGCTTGGATAAAATAATCATCATTTCCAGAAGTTGTCGCAATTTTGAATACTCAAATTTTAGTCATCCAGAATCAGATTTTCATAGGTGATTCTAACCTGCATCGTGGACATGAGTCTGAGCTCACTGGCTTGGACATAAGATGCACAAAGTTGTGGTCATTAGCAAACTTTGGGGTAGAGTGGATGGCAAAGAGGAAGGTTAGGATCTTGCCATCTGTTGGCACAGCCCTAGGTATGCTTTTGTCTGGTTTGGTACACTAAACAGCAGTTTGCCGTGTTGCTGGCCAATGAGAAAGGAAGTGGCCACTGCATCCCTCTTGGAACAGCTGTATCAGAGGGGTAGCTGGGGTTCTGGCCAACCCTGTGCCACGTCCAGCAACACAGGGCACCTGGAGCAAGAGCTGAGGAACATGTTGGGCTTAAACATGCTCCCTGGTGCACTTTCGTAAGGGGAGAACAGGCATTTAGACTGAGATCTAAATTTGGACGTGCAGAGTCAGTCAGCATGTAGGCCCTAGCTATTTTTCTCATTTATACATTGGACTGTTAAGCCCATCCAGAGTTTTCTTTGTTTTGTCATGTTGTTTCATCATCAACACCTTCATCCTGCTGAGAGCTGTTGGGGAATGGGGAAAGGACAGCTAGACTGACCTCTGTGAGGGTGCTTCAGTTCTACTTCAATTGCCAGGAGATGGTCTCTGCTGCCAGCCGGATGCCACCAATGCAAGTAGAGAAATGCAAATTAACTGTTTATGTAGTAAAAGTAGATGTTAAACTCATTGATCCACAAGTGGTTGAGAATTAATAGTGCCACAAATGCAGAGATAAGACTACGTTGCTACAAGGGATGGCTGGGTGCTCAAGGCTGTGGACTTCCTTCACCCTGGTGCAGAGCTGGAGCAAATACCACCAGGTATACTACCCAGAAGCCAGTTCTGGGTAGACCAGGCTGGAGTCAGGCAGGATCCAGGAAAGTCCCCTAGCTTTGTTGATATCAAAATACTGGCAAAAGGAAACTCTTTCAAATGTGGCCCAGATTTTTAAACTCATTAAAACATTATTCTGTGTCCTTTCAAGGCATGCGGATAGCCGGCCTCCATTTCCCAGTTGCAGTAGGAGTTAGGGATGAATTTTTTGTCTGGACCTGAACAGGAGGAGCCTAAATGACCTCAATGTCTATTTCAAATGAAATTTAATAATCTTAAACATTTGACCAGATATTGAAACTGACAGATAGACATTGATTTCAGTTGGATATTTGTGTAGGAGTGTTTGATGTCTTCACACTTTAAAGAATGAACCAACTGAACTTTCAGCTTTTTCAAGCTGAAAAAAAAAAAATCAAAGTGAAAGAATGCCTGAATTCACTTGGAATATTTTTATTTTAATGCCTCCAGTAATTTTCCAAAGCAACTAGAAATTATTTAGGAATTCCTTATTCTGACAAGACTGGATTCTCCCCTCAGCTGAGCTTTGTGGAAGAAAGAAGAGTAGAAGAGAATGTTTTAATGTTTTAGTGGACAAGAGGAAACTAGGTCAGAATGAAACTTCTGGTCCGTTTTACAATGAATTCTGAAATATTTCCGTCCCCCTGTAATGGCTGTGCATTACTGGAATGAAGATCCTCTGTGCCAAGAGGGAGATCCCGTCCCTCAAGAATTTCTTTTTATAGGAGAAGTTGTTATTTTTTCCCCAGTGTTCTATCTGTCACCTAGATAGTGAAACAAGATGTTTTAAGTAGCCATTTTCTATCTATGACCCACTGCCCTCAACTTCCTCTAGCTCTGGGAAAACCCTACTCATCTCCTCTGCAAAGTCTTTGTGAGTAATTATTTGTCCCACAGCTTTGTTGCATTACATGGGCTGGAATCAATCCAGGAGCAAAGCTTCTACATCAGAAGAAATTTTAGCACGTAATTCTACCTTTTGTCTTGCTGAACATCAAAACTCAAAAGGCTGGCATTTGTTACAAAATGAAGTTCTTCATGTATTTAATTTTGGAAATGCTAAGTATGCCTTTATATGAAATACTGTATTTGGAAAAGGCCATTATGCCTTATTTTGATTAGGCAAAGACATCTTGGTCTGACTTCTTTATTGTTTAGCTTTTAGGTAAAGACACAACACAACATAAATAATACAAGTATCAACTAAAAGCCATCACTAGTTTTCCACTGAAAACTATAACTTGTGATCAAGTAATTTCTCTGTTAGCTTTTTTATTTTATCCAGTCACTGTTTTCTGAAGGAAGAAAAAATCACCTGGAAAATTTCCATCCAGTGTTACTGGAAACAATGTTCGTGCTGCTGTGTCCATCTCCTTTGAGGTCAGCAGGCTGGTTATTTATCAGCAGTGATATATGACAATGAATATACCCTTATGTAAGTCAGCAATTTCAGCTATTTTGAAATCAGCAAAGTTTATTTAGCACAGGCATGAAATCCAAAGCTAACAGAAGCTAAGCAGAATATAACCCTGCACAGGCTATGATGACTGTGATAAATGCTGCTAGCCTGGCTTGTCTACAAAACTGGCTATAAAGGATTTGCTAGTGGGAGGAGCGTTAAATAGCACGGCGGCCGGGCGCAGCGGGGCATGACTTCCCAGGGAGCCCGTGGCAGGCTGTCTCTGCAGCCCCGCGTCTCGGGAACTGCTCGGCTGCACCCAGCAGCAGAATCCTGCCCGCACTCGGGGCTGCTTTTCAGGGTTCCCTCTCTGCTGCAGTGGGAGATAGGGTCTATATGCGCTCCATGGCTTCATGCTGAGGTGTCAGCACTTTTTGTTAGCTCCAGGTCTTAACGTGCAAAGAGGCAGATAAACAAACTGTCCCCCCGTCAGCGAACTGCCTGGCTCAGCTGCCCCCATGCCAGGGAACAGATGCGTGGACCAAGAGCTGGCAACTGTTTGGTATCAACTGAAGTGTAATTTAGACCTGTAATATATTCTGTTAAAATGACGTTTTAATAAAAGTAGATTAAGGTGTATAAATAACAAGGAAATAGTACATTTGCATCAGTTTAAACGCAAAGGGAAGAAATTAAAAGACCTTTCCCAGCAGAAATGCTCGCTTTGAGGGAGATATTGTATCTGCTGCTGAATCCCACCCTGTGCTCTTCGTTAATCACCTCCACACAGTGATACCGTGGATACTGTATAGCGACATCAGTCATCACTGGTGCAGTGCCAGCGCTGGCAGCGGCTTGAGCCCACGAGCCAGGGGATGGTCAGCTCCCAGGGTGCTGTCTTACAGTCACGCTGAACGTGCCTCAGAGGGCTGATCCGAAGGAAAGTCAGGGGAGCGTGCGGTTAGGAATGTCAGGTCCGTGCCCCACAAGCTCATCCCGCAGTACAGATCTGGGGCAGAAGAGATATGAGGAAGTGAAGCACATCTCCACCCAGTGTCAGAGGCACAGAGCACAGCAGTGGGCTGCCCTCATGTCCTGCACAGGCCTTGTGCATGCTGCGGAGCAGACCGGTCCTGAGCTGGCATTCAGCTCGCAAGGACAAGTTACTTTTTCACAGACTTCTTTTGAAAAAATGTGGGTGGGTAAAACAAGTCTGTACCAGTTCAGAGCTCCACAACCCGGTGAAGGTGATTGAACTGTAAGTCAAGGGCCAGCAAAACAGGTTTAGCACCTTGAACTCTGAGGCCAGTGGCTGCTGGCTATTCCTAGACAGACAGAAGTGCCTTTATGGATCTCAGCACTTACAGTTATTCGGTTGCATGTTTCCCATCTGGCCACAAGGCATGAAGGCCAGTCATCTGTTTATCTATCTATCTATCTATCTATCTATCTATCTATCTATCTATCCATCCATCTATCTATCTATCTAGATATAGATATAGATATAGATGTAGATGTAGATATAGAGTTAGAGATAGAGATAGAGATAGAGATACAGACAGAGATAGAGATATATGTCAAAGCCCTCTGCCTAGGAGGAGTCAGCTTTTTGCTTGGTAATATACCAGTGTATTGGTTTCCCCAACTGAAAGAAACAGAGTTTTTCTTTTGAATGCTGGAGAAAGTGAACCATGCTGTGTACTGAGAGCTATGACTGAAAGATGATAAGAGCAGCAATGCTTTTTTGTGCTAATGCCTTAGTCTTGTGCTGACAGCTTTATAGCTGGGCCTGATGTCCCACTTGTTTGTCCGAGACTGTCTGGTCTTTCCCTTACTCTTTGCAAGGCTGCTTCATCCCAGCAGGATGGAAACTTTCCTGCTAAATCAGACTGTTGTGGTGTGGCAGCAAGAGACCCCACCACATCAGTCCCTAAAATATGTCTGGAGTGGTGTACAGCACCCACACTTCTTTATTTGTATTCATTAACCCACTTCAGTGACTTTATCAGTTCTTCACTCTCTACATTGCTCCTGTATCCTGGGACAGGCTTCAGGGGCAAAATAAACAAGATTCTTATTAATCAAGGCTGAAAGTCAGGCTTTTCATTGCAAGACTAGAAATAAATTACAAGAAAAGACAATGTAAATACAGTGCCTCAGATATAAACTGAGTAGTTTTCTAGTGCCCAGGCTTTGCTATATGAGAGCACCCAAACGTGAAGCCCAGGGACAGGGATACAGCAGCAGCTCAATATTTTCTTCACTTTCTGGAGGTAAAGCTGGGTGAGCTCTCTGTGCAATGTACCTTCCAGCTATGACTTGTGGCAACTTGAAGGGTCCTGGACCATGTTTTGCTGTCACAGAGTCCTGTATACTCTTCCTTATCTTTACATAGCCACTTCACCCTCTTCTCCTGAACTACTGCTTCATTACAAAATTTCACTTCATTACCCTCCCTGCACTTACTGGGACAAGGGATTTTAGGTGAAAAATGAAAATTTCATAAATTACTCCATTTGGAGGTGGGCTGCTTGGGTGATTAAGGACTCCTGTCTCTGATTCATCTCTATCAGCTTACTCTTCAGTTACTTTTGCCCAATAATGGCCAATTAATGCTTGTGCCTGTTGGACGTACATACACCGCATACTAAATAGTACCAACAGCATAAAAAGCCTTAACTATGCATGTGTCCTCTGAGGGTTGTGATCTGTGTGTTACCAGCCTCCTAGAGAGAGCACACAAGACGCATTGACAATACCAAGGACAGAATTGTGGGAAAATTATTTGTCTAGTCCATCTTTTACCCACCAGCAGTTATTAGTATTAAGAGCTTTGGTTTCACAGCTAGTCAAAAAGTTCAGAGTAAACATTCCTCTACTGAAAAATTGCACTTTAATGTATTTGCATGAAATATTGGATGCAGTGAGGTGAAATCTGTCTGTTCCAATAAGCTTGCATTTAGAAAAATGAAAATTAATTGCTTGGATTCAATTTTGACCTTATCAGAACATAGTATTTTTTGTATTTCATTTTATATCACTTAGCTTTGAATTAACATGTTACAAATTATAAAAGTTTATGTTACTTATATTTTCATGGGATTCAGGTCTTGTCAAAGAAAGGAAACAATCTTGTTTGACATGATTATGGATCTGTTTGACATAGGTATCTTTATTGATACAATAGTTAGTAACTTCAATGCAACCTGCAGGACAATTTGATTTAGACATTTGAATTATGCAATTTATGGGGATCAAGCTAGATGGATTAAAAATCAGCTTACCAATGTATCTCAGAATGCAGTTGTCATTGAGGAATTATCAAAGAGCATGCATACGGCTGATTCTAGTGAAGCTCCCTGAACATCTGTTCATTGTCATAAAGTGTTTTGTAATCCATATACAGATATAATCTTGTCATGGAGTAATCATCAAACTGTGAAGACCAACAAATGGTCCAGGTATGGCATTGTGAGGAACACATTGGGATGTTTAACTGCACACTTAGAGTATTATTCTTCAAGGATGAATTCATCTTCTGGATTGAGACTAGTATGACTTCAGGTTTGCAGGAGGTTTTTTTTAATAAATAGTTGTGTGAGCCTGCATCTAAAGCAACAGAATGACTGTGGACACACAGAAGTCACAAGAGAGAGCAAGGGACCCGCCAAGGGAGTTTTAACTTCAGTGGGATCAAACCACTTCTCACAAGAATGGTTGTCAACCCCTCAAAGAGGTACAGCTGAAGGGTCATCTCTAGATCATATCAGTCACAGTATGGCCTGTAAATCTAGTTATATTTTGTGCCCTTTTTTTTTCTTTTAGCAAAAAAAAAGAGAGAAAATGAGCAGAAATTATCTTACTGTTTCATTGTAAGTTTTTTGCTAAATATAGCATCAACTACAGTGCACGTTGCCTCTGACTTTTGCATGATTACATCTGCACATTAACCAGGGGCATGGAATGCAGTTTCAGTCCCCAGCTCTATGAGGGCGGTAATCCAGGTCCCCCATCAGGTTCAGTCCTATGATATGCGTAATTGCAATGACCTACACCTAACTGGGATAAAGTCATCACTGTGATTTTCAGTGGCATTTCAGTTTAATGGACTCATTCGCATTTGTCGCTTCCACATCTCAGATTGCTCCCCTTAATATTTATATATGGAAAATATGTCATCCAAAAGAAGTACTCACTGCTCTCCAAAGAGCTGTTCTTCTGTAATTTCCAAAAGAACGGTGAAGAAGTAGCAAACAGACTATCTGCCACTTTTTCCTTCTCCAGAGGTTCCTCATTACAACCCGGATAATCAGGGGAAGAAGAAATTCCCACTCTAACTGAGCCACACACAGGACCTACACATAGGAGCTCTGTATAACAGACCCACATATGCACATAAAAGCATTCCAGCTGCAGTCTCAGCTTTTTTCTGCCTTTCATTTGTGCAACACTCTTTTCTGCCTTGGGATGTGCTTTCTACTTCTGTTATTAAAAGACATGAATATGAGTCTCTCAGTTAATCTTCATTACCAAGACACCAGCTTCTAGGTAATATTTTGAAATCTGCCTTCATCAAGATGGCAACAGTACCATCATTAGTGGTGTCTTGGTCTTCTCTAATGTAGCTCCTGCCATCATAGACTTTGACTAGATTCATAGTCTCAGAGGTTTTCTTGGGCGATTCCTGGCCCAAAGCATTGCATCTTCCAGTGATCTGGAAACTGAAAACATTTGTCTGAGATGGTACAGTTACCAGCTGGAACAAAGCTGTTTCATTTCTATTCCAGGTTTGGGCACAGCTGATGAAGGTAGTGTTTGACCAGAAAGATACCTCTTGTGTTCATGCCATTGACAATGACAGAGAACAAGACAGGTCTCAAGCTATTCTTTTTTTGTAATGAACTGTTCAGTTGACGAGGCTGGAGCCAACAAAGTACTGTCTACAGAAACAACACTATCATGTTGATTTTCCATGAAAACCTACTATTCAAGGATTGGCATGAGGCAGTCAGAAGAAACTAATGAGATTTACGCTGGCTGGCCTTAAAACACTTACCTCACAGAAGTGAACTGCTTATCTTGGAGACCACAGTTCTCTCCTGGCTTACCAAAACCTCTCTACTTACAATATAAAATGGCAGATCTTCCTAATTGCTTTTTGTTTCAACACAAGTTGTTAACTAGCAGCAGAAAGTATTATAGTCAGTGCAGTCATGTATATCATACATACACATATATCACACATGTATTTGCAGAGGTATCATGGAAGCCATGTATTATTTTGAACTACATCCCCAGCTGAAGTTCAAGACAGAAGTTATATGCATTTCAGCAAAAAATATATAGCCAGGAGACTACAGTTTTGGGTAGTCTTGAAACATCTTGAAGAGTCCAAGGGGACACTCAGAAAAATAGAGATATGGAGCTAAGAATTAGACTGGCACTAGGACTAGTGCCTCACCTAAGGTCGAAAGTACCTCAAGAAAAGTTCAAGCAGGAATCAGTACAGTACAGGGGTTTCAAAAATAGCACAGTTTGTGACACACCCTTCAAGTCTTTCTCTGAGGTTTTCTCACAGTAAATAAGGAGACAACTCCCATATAGAACTTGCTGCAAAAGACTTTAGAGACATAAACATACACTGACAAGCACAAAACAAGCCTTCCCTTTATGACAAAAGTGCTTCTGGTGTTAGGGCACATCAATGTATATCCTTTGCTATTTTAGTCAGTCTTACCAGATGGGTTTCTCTTCATTAGGAACATGTATTATCAGTATCAGAGACGCTTGGAGGTTCTTTTTTGAGCTTATAGGACTTTATTATCTCTTAATGAGCACCTCTCATATTCTAAGTAAAAGAGCTGAATCCAGCAGCAAGTTGAAAGTAGTGAGGTACATTTAAGAAGTTGGTTTTAACAGTTGGCTGTGAGAAGGAGGCAACAGAACCTGCAACCAGAGCTCTCATGCACGCCATTGCATTGAGCACTGTCACTTCCCTCCAGTTGTACAGCTGCTGCACGAGAGGAAACCAGTAAAGCATCATCTCAACGATTTAGAGACTTTGAGGTTGAGCTCTGCCCACTCAGGATTCAGGCACAGATCTCAGCCCTTGGGAGGAACAAGTTCATGTGCGTCAGCTGAGCCACAATAACGAACTATGTTTTCTCTCAGCGTAAAAGGTGATAGTTTAAGCATCAGTGAAAAGCATCTGACCCCATGCATCTGAGGCTAAAATTGTGCACGATCATGCTGTACTTCAGCTGGTGCAGAATAACTTCTCCAGCACAGGAGCTCAGCTGTAGCTGAGGTCTCCCCCATGAAGTGGGTAAACCCATAACAGCAGTAGCCATCAAAAAGCTCATAAATGAAAGCCTAAGTTATAAAACTGTCATTCTGTCACTGCTGCATCGCCATGTTGTACAGCAGGGAAAGCAGAGAAGTTGGCTTTTGGGGGCACTGAGGGATTTCCTATGTGCAGCATTCCACAGAAATTGGATTCTTGCCTGTGGGTGGCAAGCAGATAGCTGCCGGGGGCATAGGTCTCCTGGTGAAACAGAGACCTCAGTACAACTCTGCAGCATGCAAGTCCTTTCCTCATCTCTGCATGCCACAGAGGGGATAAAGTGCATCCCCAGAGACCTACCAGTAGGCTGCTGAGGTCTGAAAGGCCAGCCTCCCCTGCCCCCTCTCCCAGGCCCTCTCTCCTCTGGGGCTAAAGGGAAAGTCAGAAGGGCTTGATGATCCTAGGTCTTGTGAAACTCCTTTTGCCTGTTGCATGCTGGACACCTACTCTACACAGTCCAGCCAGAATGGAGCAGCAGCTTTAGTGTTCACTTGTAAAGTTCTTGTGTTTAAGAGCTTCCAGCTTGTCATAACTATTGCTTCAGTGGATAAAAATTCCTGTAACTGGTGACTGTTGTGAAGGATAGTCAAAAACTCCGAACTACAGAGAACATATCTTCTTCTCCCAAATGTTCTGCTACATACAAGAGTACAGACAGGAGCCTTAACTAGTTATGTTCTTTCTTTTGAATAGTTTTTTCTAGACCACCAGTCCCAAAATACTATTATCAACTTTATCCCTTCCACACAGCATTCAAACAAGGGCTTTGCAATATGTATGATATATGACCTTCAAAATCCTCAGAAAAGAAACCCACACTCTCAAGATCAGGCTGAGGGGCCAGCCCAATTAGTGCAGGCATCCTCTAGGTTTATACATAAAAACAGAGCAGTCCTCTCAAAGTACCCAGCCTATGCTGCTTATCTAGAAATAGAAATGAGTGAGTGCCTCAGAGGTTGTCCAGGGATGCCCTAGACAGACCCATTCACCCTCTGAAAGTCCATTAGACGTCAGATGAATTAGTTATGCCCTAATATTACGTTCCTCTCTGCATTGTCCCTAAAGAATAATGTTGGCTTAACAATAGAACTGTCGGGAGGATCATGTTATTTAGACAGGACCATTGTCATCGGAATGGGGTTGTTTGTCCCATCATGTGTGTGCTGCACTGTCTGACCACTAACACTGTTGAGGTCCCTCAGTCGCATTAGAGGTTTCAAGCCCTGTGCAGGGCAAAGAGGATGTGGTCTCTTCTTCAAAAATATCAAAGTCTAGTAGAGTGGAAAATGACTAGGAAATACAAATAAATTTTCCACCAACTGTGATTTTGTGTGTGTGTGTGTGTGTGTGTGTGTGTGTATGTGTGTTTGCAGTTGCACAAGCAAGAACCATTCTCATCTGTAGAGGTTCCTTAACTGCAAAGTCACCACCCCCTGTAGAGGTTATTAGTAGGTTATTGCTATTTTTTGTTAAAAGACAGTTAATGAGTAATGGCTACTGTAACTTTCTTCATCAGGGCATTTACTCAATTCTTTGTAGATTCATTAATTTCTTGCTTCATTAGTTCTTTGGACAGAGGCTTGTGCTGGGCCCTTTGTTTTCCTGTACTGTTCTTTTTGGCAACTTAACAGTTATTTGTTAACTGCTTTTTACTAAGATCCTTAAATTGATCATACTACCTAGTTCATGTTAAATCTCACTCTATCTAGTTCCTGTTCTCACCCAGCAACTGAAATTCCTTTAGTAAGTTGTGTCACTGTTCTTCAACAAATGTGATACTGGTCCTTCAAACAAATGATCTTGCTGAACATAATTTCACTGTAATTTCTTCCCACATGTTACACTGAAGAGCAAAATTAACTCTCAACAGGTTTTAATCTCCAACTCTACATGTAGCATAAAGTCTAGTTATAACAAAGTACATTCATAAAGAGATTCCACAACTATTAAAACTTCATGTAACTTGTCATAAGGATTAAGTCTTGAAGTCTGCAGTGGCAGATGAAAAAAGTTTCTAATGATAAATTTGAGGTTTTTCAGTGTCTCGTCTCCTTTCCTCATTGGGTTGCTATGAAGCAGAATTAAGTCATACAGACTGCACCTGATCTTTCTTGCTTTTCTTCTAAGTTCAATTCTAAACCTAACCTTGAGTTTTGCTTGTGGTGAAGAAAATGTGAACATTCCTATGACTTTTTCTGTCTGTAATCTATGTTGTTCTCAATATTTGATGAAACTTGATTTCGGGTTTATAGCTGTGGGGTTGTAAACTTGTCAATAAAATATCAAGAATGGCTCAAGCTGGCACCTAGACATAGTTACATATAAGGTTTGTGGTTTGAAGACCTGTTGTGAACCCATTGCTAACTGGGGGCAACTGGACAGGCTGACCAGCAGCTTATTGCCTTGTAATGCTCTCACATCCACTAGTTTTATTGTTGAGAGAAGGGCGAACAAAATTCCCCGTTCATTTATTGCTTAGTTCTAATAAAGCTTTGAGCATGATAATTGGTGTATATCTTATTTTAGAGGTAAAACTTTAGCTGTCTTTCCTATATGCAAGATAGTATTATCTTGCCCATGTTAAGTGCAGTAAGGAACAAAATATTGGTGGACCAGAGAGTACACTGAATCAGAGAGAAAGTAAATCTAAAAAAAACCCTAGAATAGTGAGGCTTGTAGTTAGGAGTCAATCAACGAGCACCAGACAGTGTCAAGAAACAGTGGGCACTAAAATTTCAGCTTTACAATTCAGCTCTCTAACCCGAGAGAGCATTTTGCACAAGGTGTGTATTGCATTTAGCCTTCTCTTATTATGCCATATAGAGCCTTCCTGAATATTAAAAATACCTTTTTTTCAGGTTGAAAGCAAGAAGATGAACAGGATCACTCATGGGATTTCTGTATATTGTCTTGTTATTGACTGATCATTTCTGCCTTTGGTGATGGGAGTATGTGCAAGACAGAGCAGGTAAACATTTTGTATTTTTACTGCCCAAAATTGTTACGAGGGAGAAAACCACTGAAATGGGTAGTTCTGTGACCATATGTAATTCTTGAGGGAGCATTTTCCATAGCATGATTTAGAGTTACATGGATTTCTGCATCAGTTTGACAAAATTTACTTGTCCAATATGTCTGCTTGCAATGGGGAAAAGCATGCTATAAAACTATAGTTTGACTGATGGCTGTATCTTCCTCCCATGTCACACTTGCCAGGACAGCCAACTGTTTCACACTAGATTTGGATAAATTCTGACTGCAGGCCATCGTAGCTGCTGGTGACCCCGTACTGTTGCAAGACATGTTCTGTCTCCCCAGAATGCCAGCTAAATATTCTTTCTTAATCACATGCTGCTGACAAAGGTTCATGAAATCCCAAGAGTGCCACTTGATATTAAGACAGAGATCGAGCTTCTGGTATGCAAAAGGAATGACTGTGTTTTGGAAGACAACAGATTAATGTAAAGGATGGTATTTCCAAGCCAGACTTCTTAGATAAAGCAAATGTTACAGTGCTATTACATGACATTACAGGTGGGAAATAAATGATAGGGAGGAAATGGTGATATAAGGGTGCTACAGCTTCTGCGGCAGGCTGCTGCTCTGTTGCACCTAGGTTGCCCCATTACAATCAGCAGTTTGCACACCTCATGCAAGCAAGGTTGCTTTGCTGTGGTTGTACTGAGACTGGTGGGAGCAGACATAACTTTCTTCTGAGCAGCCCATATTGCATTTGTAGCTAAAACCGTGTTGATAATGCGTGAATATGGTAACTGTTGCTGAACAGGGCTTGCACAGTGCCAAGGCTTTCTCATTTCTTCCTCTCTCACCCAGCGAGTAGGCTGGGGGTGGGCAAGAGTTTGGGAGGGGACACAGTCAGGAGAGCTGACCCCAGCTGACCAAAGACCAAATGACATCATAGTGAGGAACAAATACTCAGTGACAGGAGGAAAAACGGATGTTTGTGGTGATGGTGTTTGTGTCCCCAAGCAAACCTTGCGCCTGCTGAGGCTCTGCTTTCCAGCACCTGGCAGGACATCCAGCAGCCATTGGGAAGTAGCAAAAAAGTTCCTCGTTTTGCTTTGCTGTGCATGCTGATTTTGCTTTGCCTAATAAAAACTCATTAGCTCAATCCATGGGTCTCCTCAACTTCTGTTTCTCCCCATCTTGTGGGAGAGGAGAGTGAGAGAGCATCTGGGTCTGGCTGTTGGCCAGGGTCAACCCACTTCAGTGGTGGTAGGTTTTTTTCCTTGCGTGCCATTATTAACATATCCAGATGTAAGAATTCACATTGCTTAACACAATGATTTATAATGGATTGGTCAGCAAGTACTGAAATACATGGAAAAATCTCCTGCAATCACTTTCAGCTTTCTTGTCCAACGAGTAATCGGTAGGCTTATTTAGCACTGCAAAACTTACACATCAAAATCAGTTTACACATGATGGTCCACTTTCTAATCGAGTAATTTCAGAGAAGAGGGTCAAAACTTGAAATATACTCTAAGAACAGATTGTTCAAGTTGTGAATATTGTATTTCAATTAAAATATTTCTTCTTCCTGTGATAGCTGTAATGGGCTGGGGCTTCAGCTGAGGGGGAGAGAGAAAAAGTCTTCCCAGATTTTTCCTGCTCATACTTACCTTACAGATTAAGTAGTATGGTGGGTTTTTTATTTTAACATTAGTTACAACAGACTTGTCAGGTACACAGGTACCAAACTTCGCTACAGAGATTTATTGTCTGTCACCCACACCCTCTTAGCGTATGTTAGCCATCATTTTATCACTGCCCAACAAACCCACAGGCCCCATGTGAGGACCCAATGGCTAACAAAACACTGCCAATTGCACAAAGCCACCACAGCCACTGAAAATCCTTTGAGTCCTAAGAAAAAAATCTTTTCACATGATTTTCCTATTTACAAGTACTTCAGATGTAACTGAAATTTCTAAGATTTACAGAGAGGTGAGTGATGGTTAATGTGACCATCTGGTTCCCTCAGTATTCATGACACTAACATGCAAAATGCACGAGTGTCTGTGGAAAGTGTGTATGAAAGTCAAAGGTGACTGAATAGACATGAGTTTTCAAATGTGAACAAGTTTTCAAACATTGCTCTTTTCCTCTGTGTGGGTTTGCAGTGCTGAGAAAGAGAGAGCTCAGTGAATGTTCTGACCTCTGGGAACTGCAGGAACAGCTTAACCAAGAGTGATGAAAATTCAGCTGCTTCTTCTTAAAAACTTCTACACCCAAAATTTATTTTCATTTCTGTTCAGAAATATAAAGTATGTTCAAATGTCCTCTGAAATGTGAATCCTAAATAAAATATTTTTGTTACAATGTTTATTTTTTCTAAATTGTATGTCTTTTAAGTTATTTGCATATGTGCTTTGTTGCATAACATTAGGTACAACTACTGATTTGTGAAGAAATACTGAAGTAAAGCAATATAAAAGGTTTTAAAATCTTCAGGTAACAAGATAATTGCATGACAAACAAATTCTATCACGAAAACATTATTTGGAAGATTATCAAATTTTGTTTCAAAGTGGTTTGTCTCTGCTGAATTTTGCTACACTTTAAGCATTTCATAGAAAAAAAGAAGGCATTTTCAAATGGAAAAATCTTTTAGATGGAAAACCTTTGAACAGTTGTTACCCAATTAGTTTGCCAGATGGTAGGAAGATGGTCTTTCCTATATTTTGTGATCATCCTATGATCAAGGGGTAATTCAGGTTGGTTTCTGCTCACGTAATGTTTAATGAAATATTTGCTCTCCATGTTGCTCAGAGAGTCATTAGCATTCGGAATGGGAGTTCTGCCTTATAATTGTTATTTTTATTTAAAAAGCTACTTACATTTCATAAGAAGTCAACAAAGTGCACATGCACACTAGCAGATGGAGTACTTTTGACTTTGAGCTGGAGTGACTTGCATTTTGACTTCTCACCGGGTTAGGCTGAACTGCCTTACACTTGTCAAACTACTGACTCTGTCAGCAAGACAGAGATTTTTAGTTGACAATGCAAATTGTTCATGAAACATGCATTTTTGTGCATGGTGAAGCAGTGAATTCCAGTGAAATAAAACTGTTTTTCTTAAAACTATATTTTGGATGACATTCCATGTCTGTTACTAATGGTTGAATAGGTGATGCAGTTCAAATGATGTTACAAGTATTTTTCATATACCAACTCCAGTTTCAACTTCTATATTCTCATTTTAATTATTGCCTATGACTATTGATGTTCTTTTTAGAAGTTTTCATATGAAAAAGAAGTTAGAGAAGTTCATCTGGATGCTTACCTGGATTTTGTTGGCAGTTGTTTGTAACTTAACACTGTACAGCCTGATTTTGCTTGCAGAAGGAATTGCAGCAAAATGCTACCAACATCAGTGAGCCAAGGACAATACCTACTAAGTCCTGTACATGAGACCTGTAGTGGTATTGCTGTGATTTCAAACCAGTCACCATTCAGCCAAGAAAGGTACGGTAGTGCAGTCATGAAACAGCTCTTTATAAAATCATTTATGCCTTCTCATTTTTCCTAATAAAATTGCTTTCCTTAGGGAAAAGCTCAGGCAAGAAGTGATGTTGAGACAGCTAAAGTGGCAGTGGTAATTTAGGAATAAAATTGAGTGCACCCCACAGAAGGGAAGAACACTGTACCTTCTGCCCATAAGTCCTCTTTTGTCAGAGTTGATCACACTCCAAGGTTAGCAGCACATTCCTGCAGGATTACCCTGCCCTGCCATGTTATTTTACCTGGACAGAACTTCTGTGGGACCCTGGCTGACTTTCATATGGACGTTGACCAGTGTTGTCCTCACTACAGAAGTCCTGGCTACCTTCACATCCTCAGTACCAAGGAATTCCGTAAGAGTGAGTGTAAAGTTAAAAAAGAACAAGAAGGAGGAAAACAGGCAGAAATCTGCAAAACCAACACTATTCGTGAGGTTATCTTCTGTAAAAATTAATGAATAAATCAGAAACAATCCCCTCCCAAACCACAACATAACACTTGCTTCCCTGGGAAGAGCAGGGGCAGATAAAGTGAAACCTGTGCACATTTCTGAAAACTCTTTGTAAATATAATCCCTGCTTTGAGCTAAAGGAACAAAATTGGACTCTTGCTCTCAGAAGTAAAGTCCCTAGCATCAGCTGCAAGAGGTGTCTCCCAGATTCAAATGGAACAGGGTTTTTGCAAGTAAAAATTCTGAAGAAGTGAGATAAAGACAAGACTTTCAGAAAGAATTCAGTAACAAATAGCCCATTCATAGGAATATAAAGCTATACATGTACCAACAGTTTTCTGATACCACCATTACTTAATTATGAAAAGCACAAGTGCAACAGAAAGCTTGATTTGAATGTTAGCCCACATGGCACAAAGTGCTTAAGATGATGCTGTATTTGCAAACAGGACATTAGGTAGATTAGCACAATACAAAGCTATTCAATTAGAGACAGAGTGACCTTTTACTGCTTCTGCTCAAAAGCAGCAGAAGGAACCTCACCTGTAATGAGCTATCTCTACTTTGTTGCTGTTTTCTAGCACTATCTAAATGAACGTAGTTTTTTGATATTGCAGATTAATTTGGATGTCCCTAGCCTTTCAACAGGGAGATTTCCCTTTCTCAGCTTAATGTTCTGGGTGTTGTCAATGAGGTCATACGTATGTTCTCAGTAATATAATGGTAGCTTCAGTTTAACCATCAAGATATTGATTTCACCCTTGGGAAACTGCGAAACTGGGTGTCATTAAAATAACATTTTCTTCTTCGCTGTGACTGCAGTAGTGCAGTGTCTCCTCTCATGTACCAGAGAACAACATTCCTTGCTTACTGCCTTTCCTATGGTGAAATTTGTGTGTTAAGCGGTGCCTGCTGGAGGCAACAGCAGTGTTGCATGCACTACCTCACCTCAGTACAGTTGAAATCAAAATTACAACCTAGGCTAAGATGTGGTTTCTCCAGGAAACAAAGGAAAAGTCATTAAAAAACTCTCCTGACTTCACCTAAGAAAAATAACTATCATTTATACATCAAAACTAATGAGTACCGTGTGATCAAGATCTCAGTTTTATCTCTCTTCTATATGATGAAGTGCTATGACCCCCTCACGTCATGCTGGTAAATTGGCTCAATAATGACTCAGAAAATGCCACCTGCACTTCCCACTCTGCAGCTGAGTTTTACTACAACTCCTTTAATTGGAAATACAATTTTCCAGCTAGGTTTTCTTCCTTAAAAAAGTTATTGTTCTTGCATTTGAATACCTTGTACTTGCTTTGTTTTAAAATGTAATGCTTGGCACATACAGTGTGTGTTTCTGAATAATATCCTCCAATATAACAAATACAGCCAAGCGTACAGTGTCAGATAATGATTTGTTGAGGGCAGGAGCCGGTTTTAGTTAACATAGGAGAAAAGCAGCTCACTGCGCAGCACTGGGTAGTTTTCAGGTACAGCTACTTGACTCTCGAGCAGCTCTCAATGCTGCGAGTGAAACAATGAGAAGAAATTATATAGGGAATTTAGTTACAGGAAAGTAAGGACCAGGTGATGGGAAGCGGCTCCAGGGAGGATATCTGTGGTTAGTGGCATGTTCAGTCAGGCTATGCCAACCACCTGGATTTCTGGGAATTTAATCCAGTGCCAGAAAGCCTGGGCAGTTAGTTAGCTAAGGAGCATCTCTGTCGAGCCACCCCAGCTGCACCCGGAGGTGCGGAGCTGGTTAATGAGTGCCCCTGGTCCCAGCCTGTCAGTGACAGGAATGCGGCTGAGTCAGGGGGGAAACTGTGATCTCACTGGGTGGACTCACCAGAGAGACTGAAAAGAAAGCTCTCCCTCCTCCTGGAAATCCCCAGCTGAAGGCGGCACAGGGAGGGGGCAGTGCTTCTGCTAACTGTCCAGGACAAGGAGACCATACAAGTACATCGCCTTGGGGTCACTGTTAAAAGGAATATTTCCATCCCACCCCTCACACAAGTATGTTCAAAGCAGGAATAGCTAAACCTTTTTTCCAACAAAGGCAATGCTAACTTGTGAGGGACTGGAGGCTAGATTTTCAAGGGGGTGAAGGGCACTAAAGAAAGCACTTCTCCATGGTTTTCTCTGGACCTTGGTCCCTCCAGCCCTGCCATGATGATTACCCAGGCAGCATATACACTAGTTTACTCCTGAGCTTTCGGTTGTGGACCAATTAATTCCTCCCAAGAGGAAATCCAGAACTGGTGGAGGAAGACTTTGGCCCAGGATCTGCTCCACACAGCCAGTGAGGATGTGGGCTGTGCAAGGGTTCACTGCTCAGCCCATCAGTCTTTCAGCATTTTCTACGTAAGTCTTGAGCTCCCCCATATCCCATGTGTGCATGCTTTCCTGAGATAAAAGTGCCATGCTTGTGGATTGGCAAGGCTGTTTAAATATATCTGCCTTATCTTGAATTGGTGCACTAAGAACAACTAGGACATTGCAGGGACACCAGGGAGCAAGCTGGGGCTGAAGAGGTCAAAGGCATCACAGATACCCTCCAGACTCCATTGGCCATGCAGCTCCCACCAGATGGCATGGCAGCTTGGCACAACAAGATACAACCACTGTGCTGAGCTTTGCCAGAATGCATTTCGGAAGCTGAATCCAGCCTTTTCCAAGGCCAGAGATGCCACCAAAAGGTCTGGTACAACTTCACGTAAGGGTCACAGGAGCCCTGAGTCTTTGGTGAGGAGGTCTTCACCAGCCCGCCTCTACTGTACCACGTTCAATGTCCCTCAGGTCTGGAACTGGGGCTCTGTCTTGAGCCCAATAGACCAAGGAACCCTGCTGCCATCTCCATGTCCTTGACTCTTAATGCTAAGGAGGAGGAACCAGAGGACAGGCCACCTCACCATTGGATCTTCATCCCTCATGACCATATCACAGAATCACAGAATCACAGAATAGTAGGGGTTGGAAGGGACCTCTGTGGGTCATCTAGTCCAACCCTCCTGCCGAAGCAGGGTCACCTACAGCAGGCTGCACAGGACCTTGTCCAGGCGGGGCTTGAATATCTCCAGAGAAGGAGACTCCACA